>SMEQ01000061.1_pt1 | contig 34396 bp, 29 predicted proteins | sample 2456281 | NCBI WGS metagenome assembly SMEQ01 (sample SAMN10132596, study PRJNA489261) | soil metagenome | isolation source: day1 antibiotic-loamy sand soil ammended with raw manure from dairy cow... | place: USA | collected 2015-04-01
ATGGGCAACCGTCTTTCTAAAATCTCCACCAAAACCGGTGATTCCGGTGAAACTGGCTTAGCGGGCGGTTCCCGTGTGTCTAAAAGCAGTGTGCGTATTATCACTTTGGGTGATATTGATGAGTTAAATTCTTGGTTAGGGATGCTAAGAGCTGAGCTAACCACTGAAGATGAGCTACAGCCGCTGTTTGCACGCATACAGCATGACTTGTTTGACTTAGGTGGTGAGATGGCCATGCCAGGCTATGAGCTGCTTAAAGAAGAGATGCTGACGCTGATAGAAGATAAGGTCGTTGAATACAACGAAAGCCTGCCGCACTTAAAAGAGTTCATTTTACCGGGCGGCACTAAGATGGCTTCAGCGTGCCATATGGCACGGGCGGTATGTCGTCGGGCGGAGCGCTCTTACGTGGGCGTATTAAACAGCGAAGAAGGCATTAACCTGTTGGGGCTTAAGTACCTCAATCGTTTGTCCGATTTGCTGTTTGTGCTAGCGCGTGTGCTGTCTCGTCGTGAAGGCGGCAGCGAAGTACTATGGGAAAGTCGTTACAGAAAGTAATTCTTTTCTACGTTCAAATAAAAAGGCTCTAACTATTTAGAGCCTTTTTTGTTGGTTTAACTTATTAACTCTTTCCAATTACACCTTAAATTGTTCTATCTGCTTGGTCAGTGCGGCAGTAATTTCTTGAGTTTTTTGCACTTCAATTACTGTGCCTTCTGCGTTGTCCGCTGTCTGCTGTCCTTTCAAACGAACCTGCTCTAAGTTGTTTTCTAAATCAAGAGCACTTTGTCGCTGTTCGGCAGAAGATGTTGCAATCTCACTGTTCTTTTGGCTAATTTCATCCATGCTTAGCTGAATATCCTCTAACGCCTGAGTAATTTTGCCTGACTGTTCAACTGTTTCAGCAACCATGCCACGGTTTACTTCCATAGTATTAACCGCGCTGACAATATTTACCTGTACGTCGGCAATAATAGTTTCAATCTCTTGGGCAGAGCTTTGAGTCCGATTTGCTAGTGTACGTACTTCATCAGCGACTACCGCAAAACCTCGTCCTTGCTCACCAGCACGCGCTGCTTCAATAGCGGCGTTTAGTGCTAATAAATTGGTCTGTTCAGCAATGCCTTTGATGGTAGCAAGAATATTACGAATACTGTCGGAGTTATTAGCCAAGCGATTTACGGCTTCAGTGGAGTGCACCATTTCCTCTGACAAATTACCTATTTGCTTCACTACATGGTTAACCACTAACCCCGCTTCATTAGAAATGGCATGACCTGAACGTGCGGCTACTTCTGCACCTTCAGCAAGCTGTGCGGTATAACCAGAACGCTCCGCCATTTCACTGATAATTCTTGATATTTGCTGAGTTTGCTCAAGCTGATCTCTTACTGCTTCTCGACTTAGGTTGGCGATACTTTCCACGTCATGAATATTTGTGCTTACGTTGTGCGCACCTTCTTTAACAGCAGTTAATGTGGTGCGAACATTACCAACCATGTGATTAAAGGCATCCCGTAACTGCCCCATTTCATCACGACCTCTAAACCTAATAACTTGAGTTAGGTCGCCTTCTGCAATATCTTGTGCAGTGCCAGTAAAGCGTTTAATGGTAAAGCGAATAGACATGAAAAAGGCAACGTACAAATAAGAGATCACTATTAATACAGCAATCAAAACGAAGGCAAGTACGCCAATTCTGTTTTGCTGTTCACGATAACGATCTGTTAGTTTTTTCTCTATTAACGGAAATATATTGTTTTCAAGCTGTCGCACCGTATTCAATGTACCCTGGTAATATTGGTTAAAGTCTTGCCAAGAACCCTCTATTCCGTATGCGGAAATTACTTCTTCGTCTAATTTATAACCAAATTTTACTAAAGCTTCTTGTGTGTTTTTAGCAGCACTTACTAAGGCTGTGTTTTTGGTTCGTTCAGCGTTCTTTATAAGCGCTTGCATGTCGGTATCAGCAGCCAACATTTGGTCATACACTGTGTTTAACTGATCGTAGGTGTTTGATTGTAGGTATTGTTCAATGTGCGCATACACACCAATACCATGCCCCATACCAAAAGTTTGACTTATAACTCTAAGCGACATCAGCATATCAACTAAACGTTGGATATCAGCGTTGGCATCTAAAGATAAGCCTGTGCTTTGATTGTACTGGCGAATAACAATATAAAGCTCATCAATCAATAGTTGATAATAGCGATATTGGTCACGAAAAGTGGGCTGCCTATGTTCACCACTGGTGGCGAATTTATCAGCGTAACTCGCTTGCCAATCAATAAGATCCTTTTTTAATTCTAAGCTTTGTGTTTGATCTATTTGCCTTTGAGTTATGCTCGTTAAGTTCTTACTAAGCTCATTAACCGTCGAGCTTAAATCTTCGTCATTCGTCTGGAACGGCACTACCGCCGCCAAATCACGATAACTCTCCAGCTCATGCACAAATTTAAATAAGCTTTTAGTAGTTTCTATTCCGGTTAACTCTCGCTCTGTTTTATTTAATGAATCAAATGCCGCCCAAAAAAACTGACCGCTTAAAACAATAACAGGCACCATAAACAAAAAACTAATTAAGCCGAACTTAGCAGCGTAGCTAAGCTGCGACATTATTTTAATTGCCGGCCAAAATAACTTTTTTAACATAACAGACCTCAATATTTACTTGTTCTAGGTATCGGCAGCAGCTTACAAATCATGAACGAATAGTTGTTGCTATTACATTAACAGTTGTCTGATATCTTGTAAGTAAGTCTGCAAACTCTGACTAAACCTTGCTGCCTCGGCACCATCAATGACGCGGTGGTCATAAGACAAGGACAAAGGCAGCATTAACTTTGGTACAAATTCTTGTCCATTCCACACTGGCTGAATACTGGCTTTAGATAAGCCGAGTATGGCCACTTCAGGTGGGTTTACTATCGGTGTAAAGGCTGTCCCACCAATCCCACCTAAGCTTGAAATACTCATACAACTACCCTGCATCTCAGCTAAGGATAGCTTATTCTGCCGTGTACGTTCAGCCGTCTCTTGTAACTCTTGTGTGATTTGTGTAATTGATTTTTGGTCTATGTTTTTGATAACAGGAACCAGCAAACCTTTAGGCGTATCCACCGCTACTCCAATGTTCACATACTCTTTTAATATTAACTGTTCGCCGTCGCTACTGAGCGAGGAGTTAAAATTTGGAAAATCTTGTAAACAACGCGCTATCGCTTTCATTACGAAAGGCACTAAGGTGAACTTAATACCTTGCTCTTTGTGCAGTTCGTTTTGTTGTTTTCGAAAATTTTCCAGTTCTGTAATATCAACCTGCTCAAAATGCGTGACCTGTGGTACCAGCAAGTTAGCCAAGCTCATGGCTTTTGCGGTAGCCCGCTTTATATTATTAAGCGATTCTTTTCTGATGTTTCCAAACTGACTAAAATCGATTTCCGGCTGCTGTGGCATTGACCCAGCCAACGGCCTGCTGTCTGCCTGCAAGCTATTTTTAACGTAATTTTGCACGTCTTCTTTTTGTACTCGACCGCGTAAGCCTGTAGCAGACACTTGTTCCAAGCTAACCCCAAGCTCGCGGGCAAGTTTGCGTACTGCTGGCCCTGCGTGGACCTGACCAGAAGATTTTAAAGGTGCGAGTGGATTATCCGGCGCTGCAGTAGGCTCTGTCGCAGCAGCGGGCTTACTTATTGGCTCTTTCACTATTTCTGCTTTTTCAGGCTCTGCAGTAACTTTAGCTGTTTTAGCTTCTTCAGAACCTTCTTCTGCACCCTCTTGCGGCTTAGTGTTAGCAGACTCTGTGCTTTCTTCAGTGGCTGATATTTCAGCATAGGCCTCACCACTACCAATTTTATCGCCCACTTTCACCAACAACTTTTCTATTTTCCCACTGGCCGTTGCCGGTACTTCGATGGTCGCTTTTGCACTTTCAAGCACAATGGTGGACTGCTCTTGCTCTACTGAGTCACCTGCAGCAATGAGGATTTCAATGATTTCTGCAGGTTCTGCGTTACCCATATCGGGAATAATTAACTTACTCATGGCCTCTCCTTAGCTGTAAAGTGGATCTGGTTTGGAGGGGTCTATATTCAGCTCATCACGCCATTGGTTTAATTCTTTCAGTGGCATAACTTTCGCTTTATACAACTCTACTGCCGCCGCCCAAGCAACGTGCTGCCAGTCTACCTCAAAGAAACGGCGTAAGTTTTCACGGGTATCACTACGGCCAAAGCCATCGGTTCCCAGTGTCTTATAACGCCGTTCTGCGGGAATGAAGGTACGGATTAAATCTGCATAAGACTTCATATGGTCGGTAGCAGCAATGATTGGGCCCTTGGTTTCGTTCAACAATTTAGTGACGTAAGGCACTGGTGCTGTTGCTCCAGCGGACAAGTAATCCATGCGTTCACAAGCCAAGCCGTCACGACGCAGCTCATTAAAGGAGGTCACACTCCAAACGTGGGCTTTAACGCCTTTTTCTTCCAGCCACACACTGGCTTGCTCTACTTGACGTAAAATTGCACCACAACCTAACAGTTGCACTTCTCTGCCTTTATTGGCTTTAACGGTTGATTCTTTTAAGCGGTACATGCCTTTCTTAATGCCCTCTTCCACTCCTTCTGGCATGGCAGGATGAGCGTAGTCTTCGTTTAGGCTGGTGATGTAGTAAAAGATCTTTTCTTTATTTTCGTACATACGTTTTAAGCCGTCTTGTACGATCACCGCCATTTCATAGGCGTAGGTAGGATCGTAAGTAACGCAGTTGGGTACCACTGAATATAGAAGATGACTGTGCCCATCTTGGTGCTGTAAACCCTCGCCGTTTAAGGTGGTACGCCCTGAAGTAGCACCAATCAAAAAGCCCTGACAGTGCATGTCACCTGCAGCCCAAGCAAGGTCACCAATACGTTGAAAACCAAACATGGAGTAGTAAATGTAGAAGGGAATCATCGCCATGTTGCTGTTGGTATAAGCACTGCCAGCAGCCATCCAAGCGGCAAAAGCACCGGCTTCGTTAATGCCTTCTTCTAAAATTCGACCTTTACGATCTTCACGGTAAACGATCATTTTACCTTGGTCGACTGGCTCGTATTTTTGGCCTTCGGCTGAATAAATACCTAACTGGCGGAACAGGCCATCAATACCAAAGGTTCTGGCTTCATCGGGAATAATAGGCACTACCCGTTCGCCCATGGTTTTGTCTTTGATCAGCTGGGTCATAATGCGCACCAACGCCATGGTGGTTGACATAGTACGCTCACCGGTGCCGTCTAGCTGCGTTTTAAAGAAGTCGAGTTCCGGCGCTTTTAATGCTGTCCAATTCTCATTACGTTGCGGTAGGAAGCCACCCAATTTTTCACGCTGTTTGCGTAAGTAGGTTATTTCTGGGCTGCTAGCATCGGGACGGTAATAAGGTAGGCGCTCTAAGTCTTCATCACGAACAGGCACATCGAAACGATCGCGGAAGGCACGGATACTTTCTTTGTTCATGTGTTTTACTTGGTGCGCTTCGTTTTTCGCCTCGCCCGAATCCCCCATACCATAGCCTTTGACTGTATGGGCTAAGATAACAGTAGGTTGGCCTTTATGATTAACCGCAGCTTGATAGGCAGCAAACACCTTATAAGGGTCATGGCCGCCGCGGTTAAGCCGATAGATATCTTCATCACTTAAATCTTTTACTAGCTCTTCAAGTTCTGGGTATTTTTTAAAGAAATGCTCACGGGTGTAAGCACCCCCTTTTTCCGAATAGTTTTGATACTCACCATCTACCGTTTCGTCCATGCGCTTTTGCAGCATACCGCTACGATCTTTAACTAAAAGAGAGTCCCAGCGACGACCCCAAACAACTTTAATAACATTCCAACCAGCACCACGGAATTGGCGCTCAAGCTCTTGAATGATTTTGCCATTACCACGCACAGGGCCATCTAAGCGTTGTAAGTTGCAGTTGATCACAAAAATTAGATTGTCTAGGTTTTCACGTCCGGCCATATTGATGCCCGACAACGATTCTGGTTCATCACACTCACCATCACCTAAAAACGCCCAGACTTTGCGGCCTTGTCTTGGTGCTAGCCCTCGTACCGACATGAATTTCATAAAATAGGCTTGGTAAATAGCCTGTAGAGGACCTAAGCCCATAGACACTGTTGGAAACTGCCAGTAGTCGGGCATTAAATGTGGGTGCGGATAAGAAGACAAACCCGGCGCTAACGCTTCACGGCGAAAACGCTCGAGGTCGGCTTCATCAAAGCGTCCTTCAAGAAAAGAACGGGCGTAAATTCCCGGCGATATATGCCCTTGGAAAAACACTAAGTCTCCTAAGGGGGCTATGTCGCTGGCAGCATTAGGCGCACGAAAAAAATGGTTGAAACCTACATCGTATAACATGGCGCTCGAAGCAAAACTGGCAATATGACCGCCTAAGTCGCCAGCACCTTCTTTGTTGGCGTGTTGCACCATCACCATGGCGTTCCAACGAATAAGCGAGCGAATTCGCCTTTCCATATAGATATCACCCGGCATGGGTGGTTCGTTTTCAGGTGCAATAGTGTTTCGATAAGGGGTGTTTAATGCGTAGGGTAACGGCATGCCGTCACGGGTGGCACGCTCGGAAATTCGCTCAATTAAATAATGCGCGCGCTCTACACCATAAGCTCGAATAACAGAGTGAATAGCATCCATCCACTCTTTTGTTTCTTGTGGATCGGGATCGGCTGTCAAATCTAAATCGGTATTATTCTCTTCGGACATCACGCAAACTCCTTAGACTAACTAACTCTAAACTACTGTGAGTATAGCCAAGAAAACCAGTTAACCTCGGCTGGTAATCACTGTTTTGCTATTATTTCCAATAATGGTTTAGCTGCACCGTTAGGCTGTATCACCATAGCATGCTTACGGGTTAACTTACGCGGCTCATCAACTCCACAAGAATGTGCAATAACGCCCACCTCTTTGATTAATGATTCCACAAACTGAGCCACTCTTACGGATTTTTGTACAGGCACTAGCCCATGCTGTAATTTAGGGTCGTGGGTGGTAATACCGGTTGGGCAAGTATTCTTGTTGCATTGCATGGCTTGGATACAGCCTAGCGCAAACATAAAACCACGAGCACTCACCATCATGTCAGCACCTACGCATAACGCCCAAGCAACACGGTCGGGGGTCATTAGTTTGCCCGATGCCACCACACGAATGCGCGGTCTTAATTCGTATTCATCTAAGACATCAATCAGTTTTGGTAGGGCTAGGTTCAGGGGTAAGCCCATGTAGTCCATTAAAGACTGCGGTGAGGCACCCGTGCCGCCTTCAGCGCCATCTAAGGTGATAAAGTCTGGTGCGCTTTCTACCCCACGCTGCAGAATGGCTTTGCATAGGTCGTGTATCCAGTCAAAATCACCCATCACTGCTTTAAAGCCTGTCGGCTTACCTGAGACCGAGCGCACCTGTCCGATCATATCAAGCAGGTCATCAACTGAACGAATATCAGGATGACCGTTAGGACTAATAGAATCTTCACCTGCTTTTATGCCACGAATCTGGGCAATCTCTTCGGTAACTTTCACGCCTGGTAAGATACCGCCTTTACCAGGTTTTGCTCCTTGGCTAAGCTTTATTTCAAACATACGCACTTGTTCGTGGGCGGCTATTTCTTTAATTTTTTCATAATCAAGTTCGGCGTACTGGTTGCGCACACCGTATTTTGCAGTGCCAATTTGAAAAACGATGTCACAGCCACTTTCTAAATGGTAAGGGGAAAGCCCACCTTCACCTGTATTCATCCAACAACCTGCCATGGCCGCCCCTTGCGATAAAGCTTGCACTGCGGGCTTAGATAATGCGCCATAACTCATGCCTGATATATTGATTAGTGCAGCAGTGGTGTAAGGCAGGCGACTGTGTTTTCCAAAGGTAATTGGTTCTGGTTCGTAATAGTCATGGTTTAATGACGGGAAAGGGCTGTTTACAAAGAGTACTGTGCCGGGGATATCGAGCCGGCGGGTGGAGCCAAAAGCGACGGTGCCATCTTCTTTTTTGGAGGCTTTGTATACCCAAGTGCGCTCTGCACGATTAAAGGGCATTTCTTCACGGTCTTGCGCAAAGAAGTATTGGCGAAAAAACTCACCTAGGTGTTCAAACAAATAACGAAAGCGGCCAATAACCGGAAAGTTACGCCTAACGGTATGGGCTGTTTGGCGGATATCTGCGAGATAAGCAAAAAACATCCAGATAATTAAGCAAACAAAAACTAAGGCTAGTAAGCCCAAAAAATACGTGCCACTGCGCTGGGCAAGAAGGTATAGCCAGTCCATAACCTACTCCAAATAGTATGACTTATAGAGTAGGCGCTGTTTAGGGCTCTGTCATCCTTATCTTAAGCAGCGGGGGTAATATTACGAACACTGCTGGCGGTGAAGTAAGCGAAACCACCAGCAACATCACCCACTTCAATACGCGCTGGTGATAATATTGAGTTCTTAAGTGCTGCAATGTAAATGCCGTTATGCATTATTAAGTTTTTTTCAACATCTTTAAACTCAGGCTGACTAAACGCAAAGGTTTTACGTACACCATCACGTTCTAAGGTGACCAAAAACTGTGATGGGGTCAGCTCACTGGTGCGGCTGTAATTGACATAGCTGATTTGAAAGCTGGCTTCAAATTCATAGAGGCAGTGTTCTATTAGCTGATGACTTTTGTTCATCTTATGCCCTCTTTAAAAACATGTTAGCATTCTAGCGCTTGGTTACTGTTCTTGTTATCGGCAAGGTTCCCACATTCTTAATATAGAAAACATCTTATGACAAAAAAATCAGCTGTAATTTTATTAGCACATGGCAGTCGCGATCCGCACTGGCTTGCGCCTTTTACGCAAATGCTTGAACAAATACGCGAACAATCACCAAGCACCAAGGTAGAGCTGGCCTACTTAGAGTTAGCTGAGCCTAACTTAGAAAGCAAAATAGAAGAGCTAGCAGACCAAGGCTTTTCGCAATTAGAAATTATTCCTTTATTTTTTGCTGCAGGTAAGCATTTACGCAAAGACGTTCCCCATGAAGTAGAGCAAATACAACAACAGCTGCAACAGCGAGGACTAAATATCAAAGTTGAATTACATGGCCCTATTGGTTTAGAGCCTGAAGTAGCGACTGCTATCAGCCAGACCATTCAGCGTAAAATTAATTAATGCTTACTTAACAAAATAATTTCAGTTTGTTAATAATACCAATTGTTCCAAAATCAATTACAATATCTATCTATACAGAACTATAACCACACACCTTGAGAGCCGAACTATGTTAGTGGGTAAGCGCGAAAGTTTCGACTTAAATGAAATGGCCATTTTTGTACACGTGGTAAATGCCGGTAGTTTTACCAAAGCCGCAAAAAACCTTGGCTTACCAAAATCGACTGTCAGCCGTAAAATCACTCAGTTAGAAGAGCGCCTAGGCGTACGTTTGATTCAACGCACCACCCGCAGCTTGCGTTTAACCGATACTGGCAGCGCTTATTTTGGTCATTGTGGGCGTATTCTGGCTGAGATTGAAGAAGCTAATATAGCTGTCACACAAATGCAAAACACACCCAGCGGCTTACTGCGCATTACTGCCCCAGTTTTATTTGGCTCTACTGTGCTTTCTACTTTGATCGCTGAGTATATGGAAATTCACCCACAAGTGACCGTCGACTTGGTTCTTTCAGATCAAAATCTCGATCTAATTCAAGACGGGATAGACATGGCTTTTCGAGTGGGTCAGTTAGAAGATTCTTCACTTATTGGTCGTCACCTAGGTGATGTTCGCGCCATGCTTTGTGCCAGTCCTGATTACTTAGAAAAGCAGTCAGCACCTACGCACCCAGATCAACTGCAAGAACATATGCTACTCACAGCACATCAATGGAAACAGTGGCAAATGAAGGACGCCGCCGGTGAGGAAGTGACTGTTGCTGTAAAACCGCGCTTAACCGTCAATGACTTTGCCAGCCTGTATACCTTAACACTCTCAGGTGCGGGTATTGCTTTGCTGCCAATGATTATTGCCGCACATGCCGTTAGAGCTGGCAACTTGGTAACAGTCTTACCAGACTGGTCGTTTGATAGTGCGCCTATCCATGCGCTTTATCCTAGTAACAGACATCTATCCACCAAGGTGCGCAGCTTCGTAGATTTTATCATCGAAAGCATGCGTCCTGTTCCACCTTGGGAAATAACCGAGTCAGACCATTAAAATACGATGGTTTTATTGCCGTGCAAAAGTACGCGATCTTCTAAGTGGTTGCGTACTCCTCTGGCCAATACGGTTTTCTCAGCGTCTTTACCCAAGCGCACCATATCCTCAACAGTGTCACTGTGACTAATACGAATAACGTCTTGGTCAATAATTGGCCCTGCATCTAACTCTTCGGTGACATAGTGGCAAGTAGCACCTATTAGCTTAACGCCTCGCTCTGCTGCTTGGTGGTATGGACGCGCTCCAACAAAAGAAGGTAGGAAGCTGTGGTGAATATTAATAATCTGGCCTTTGTAACGACTGCACAGCTCTGGTGGAATAATCTGCATATAGCGGGCTAACACTATAGTATCTGCTTGATGCTCCTCGACAATCGAGTTTATTCTTTGGAAGTGATCAGCTTTGTTGTCTTTATCGACTGGCACATGGAAAAAAGGAATACCATGCCACTCTACCAGTGAACGTAAATCGTCATGGTTAGAAATCACACAACTGATATCACAATCTAATTCTTTACTGTGCCAGCGGTGTAATAAATCCACCAAACAATGACTTTCTTTACTGGCCATTAAAATAACTTTTTTCGGTACCGCTGAGTCAGAAATACGCCACTTCATATTAAATTCTTCAGCGATAGGTGCAAACTTTTCACGAAACTCTTCTATACCAATGGGTAATGAGTTAGCACGAATACAATGACGCATAAAAAAATGGCCGCTAACCAAGTCTGAATAGTGGTTAGCTTCAACAATCCAGCCACCGTGATTGGATATAAACTGGCCTACTGTAGCCACAATACCCACACGATCTGGACACGAAATAATTAATCGGTAATGGTTTTCCATACTCACAATCATCTTCAATAATAAATTTTAGGAACTGATGCTATATTTAACTAAGCTTTTATTCAATTTGCAGGGCAAAAAATGTCTTTAATAGTATTTGATATGGGTCGCAGAGTAGAAACTCCCAGCCGACCAACACCTAAGCGAGTAGAAGCAAGTGCGGCCATTGCCGCCACCAGAGCTATTGATACACTGACGCAGTCACCTAATAGCCAAGTACAAAGCTCGCAAGCGGCCATACAGGCTTACCAAGAGCAAACCGAACGCCACCCTGCAGTAGTCTCTTTTATTAGAGATATTTTACACCGTGAAGTCAGCACCCTGTCACCTGATTCTACCCTTGAACAGGCATGGAGCCTATTACAACAAACGGGCTACCATCACTTACCAATTATTGATTCTAATAATTATGTATTAGCTATGTTTTCTGACGGTGATTTATTACGTGCTTTAACCAAACAAACCACTGAAAGTGTTAAAGTTTTTTGGCAAAGTAGCGTAATGACTTTAGCCGCACGGCCTGTATTATGTGTACAAGAAAAAACAGATATTCATCAAACCAGTAAGCTTTTATACGAATACGATATTGGTGCTTTGCCCGTTTTAAAAAGCGACAACACACTCTGCGGCATTGTTACTCGCAGCGATATTTTAAGGCTTTTAAGCCACTATGGCCCACTACAATTCTGGGCCTGATTTTTAGGATGTATTTATGCCAAAACATTACGATGTTATTCACCCGAAATCGACTATGCGGGTGCTTTCTCATTATGAAATTGAACAATTACGCAACGTTAGCGGTGCTACCTATGAAATGGTGCGCCGTTGCTGCTATGCAGTTTTAAGTGCGGGTAACCGCACAGATGACTATTTAGAACTAAAAGAAGAGTACGATTTATTTCATGTTGAGGTTCAACAAGAAGACCGCGGTATTGTTTTAAAACTTTCCAACCCTCCTGAAAGTGCCTTTGTCGATGGCCAAGTGATACGCGGTGTGCGTGAACAGCTATTTGCTGTATTGCGTGACGTGTTATACGCCCACGAGTCGGTGTTACAAAAGCATCGCTTCGACTTAAGTAAAGGCGATGACATTACCAACGCAGTATTCCACTTACTACGTAATGCCAATAGTTTACGCGCAGACAGGCTGCCAAACCTTGCAGTCTGTTGGGGTGGTCATTCTATTCCATTGGTAGAGTATCAATACTCTAAAGACGTTGGTTATCAGCTAGGGCTACGCGGCCTAGACATTGGTACCGGCTGTGGGCCTGGTGCTATGAAAGGCCCCATGAAGGGCGCCACCATTGGTCATGCTAAACAGCATATCCGTGATGGCCGCTATATTGGCATCACTGAACCAAGCATTATTGCCACCGAAGCACCAAACCCTATCGTTAACGAACTGGTTATTCTGCCTGATATTGAAAAACGCTTAGAAGCATTTATGCGCTTAGCCCATGGCATCGTTATCTTTCCCGGTGGCCCGGGTACTGCTGAAGAGATTCTGTACTTATTGGGTGTGCTTTCCCACCCGGCTAACCAAAACATACCCTTCCCTGTTATCTTAACTGGCCCCAGCTCTGCTGAAGAATACTTGTTCGAAATTGACAAGTTTATTGGCCTAGCTTTGGGGAAAAAAGCACGTAAGCGTTATCAAATAATTATTGATGACCCTGAAAATGTCGCCCTAACCATGAAAGAAGGCATTGCCCGTGTGCACGACTACCGCAAGCAGCGCAACGACGCTTACTTCTTTAACTGGGGTTTAACCATTGACCCTGTGTTCCAAACACCTTTTGGTCATTCTCATGAAGCCATGGCAGCGCTGGACTTAAGCCTAGACCAACCGCAGCACATATTAGCCGCTAACTTACGCCGAGCGTTTTCAGGCATTGTCGCTGGTAACGTCAAAGAAGAAGGTATTTTAAGTGTACAAAAACACGGCCCATACCAACTGCATGGCGACTCTGAAATTCTAGAAGGGATGGATGTTTTACTTAGCACCATGGTTAAACACGGCCGTATGCGCATGAGTGGGCCTTACACTCCTTGCTACGAGATTGTGCACAACAAAACGGATGCTACCATTTAAAGTTTTTTACCGCTGCGCCGATAGGCTTTGAATAGTTACTAGGAATTGATCTATGAGAATATTAGTTATTCTAAGTATGTTTATAAGCGGCTTGGCGCTTGCTGAAACAATAGAACTGCCACCGTTGAAGGTAATTGCGCTTTATCAAATTGACGATGAAAGCAAAGCTGCCTTTGATTTTTTTACAGCGGAATCGGCTCATGCCTGCGGCGGTAAGGAATCCAATCGCTTCCGCTCATATAGTCGTCATGACGCCGTTGCTGAACGTAAGTTTCAGTTGGTATTAAGCGCACTGAATAATAATTTTTTGATTAATACCGAGTCGCTAGGTTGTGAAGGTAATGCTTTAAAGGTAGGAAGAATTGGGGTTAGACGTTAATGAATTGTGATGGGTGAGGTGTAAGTAGTAAAGAGTAAAGAGTAGGAACTAAAGAATGAAGGCAATCGAGCTGGCGCAAGGTCAAAAGTCGGGAGCCGAGGGTCAAGTGCGTTTATTAGCAGACGACTGACTCTCGACTCTCAATAGCGATGGCTTATTTAAGTATCACTGACTACACTTCAGTCGCGTTAATTTTGTTGTACCAAATTTTCGGGCCTGTTTCGTGAACAGACTCGCCCTTAGTATCAACGGCTACTGTTACTGGCATGTCGACTACGTCAAACTCATAAATAGCTTCCATTCCGAGGTCGGCAAAACCAACCACCTTAGAGGCTTTAATGGCTTGAGAGACAAGATAAGCAGCACCGCCAACGGCCATGAGGTAAACAGCTTCGTTGTCACGAATAGCCTCAATACCTAACTTGCCACGCTCGCCCTTACCAATCATGCCTAATAGGCCTGTTTTCTCTACTACGGTACGGGTGAATTTATCCATACGGGTTGCAGTAGTCGGGCCTGCAGGACCAACTACTTCGTTGCGTACTGGGTCAACTGGGCCGACGTAGTAAATAAAGCGACCTTTAAGGTCTACGGGTAATTCTTCACCACGTTCAATGTATTCAACCATACGCTTATGGGCAGCATCACGACCGGTTAACATTTTGCCAGACAGCAAAATAGTTTCGCCTGTTTTCCAGTCTTTAACGTCTTCGGCCGTCACTGTGTCTAAATTAACACGACGTACTGAATCGCCTACTTCCCAGCTTACTTCTGGCCAATCTTCTAAAGAAGGCACTTCTAATACGGCTGGGCCGGTGCCATCTAAAATAAATTGAGTATGACGAGTAGCTGCACAGTTAGGAATAATGGCCACAGGCTTGTTAGCAGCATGGGTTGGAAAGTCCATTACTTTAACATCTAACACTGTGGTTAATCCGCCTAAGCCTTGCGCGCCAATACCAAGCTTGTTTACTTTCTCAAATAGCTCTAAACGCAGTTCTTCAGCACGGTTTTGTGCACCACGGGCTTGTAGTTCATAAATATCGATTGGCTCAAGCAGTGATTCTTTAGCTAGCAGCATGGCTTTTTCAGCGGTACCGCCAATGCCAATACCAAGCATACCTGGTGGACACCAGCCAGCACCCATTAGCGGCACTTGTTCTAATACCCAGTCAACGATTGAGTCTGAAGGGTTAAGCATTGCAAACTTAGATTTGGCTTCAGAACCGCCGCCCTTAGCTGCCACATGCACTTCTACTGTGTTACCCGGAACCAGTTTCATGTGGATAACAGAGGGGGTATTGTCTTTGGTGTTTTTACGAGCGCCGTCGGGGTCAGCCAATACGGATGCGCGTAAAACGTTATCAGGATGAGTGTAAGCACGGCGAACGCCTTCGTTACACATATCTTCAACGCTCATATCGCCTTCGAATTTAACGTCCATACCAATATTTAAAAACACGGTAACAATACCGGTGTCTTGGCAGATTGGACGATGTCCCATGGCACACATGCGCGAGTTAATAAGAATTTGAGCCAAAGCATCTTTTGCAGCTTTTGACTCTTCACGCTCGTAAGCGTCATTCATGGCTTGAATAAAATCTTTGGGATGGTAGTACGAAATATACTGCAAGGCATCAGCGACGCTTTGAATCAAATCTTCTTGCTTGATCACCGTCATGGCAGGGGCTCTCTCTTAATAAAATATGAACGGCTCAGAAGGTGAGCTTTTTAAGAGAGAGCATTATAGCGTAAATTAGTAAATCCTAAAACGGCCACCATTCTTCTTCTTTAGTCTGGCTTTTAGTGGTTGGGGTATTAGTGCCTGAGCGCTCAATATTACCTTCAAACACTCGTTCTAACTCATCATCTTCATAAGCACTTCTAGGCTGTAAAAGCCCACGACTGTGGTGCAGCATTTTAGTTGCCGAAATTTCAGCTAAGGCCAAGTCTTTATTAACCAACTGTAAGGGGCCATCACCAATGACTATTATTTCTTTTTGCGGTGTCACTGCTGGCGGTTCTATTTCTGAATAGCGCAAGTAGTATACTTGGCCGGCTTCAGCCTCCAAACCCAGCTCGGCAACGGTCTTGATCACTAAGGTGTTTATTCCTTCAAACCCCATTAGGCCACGACGCATTACCACATCATAACTACCAGGCTTCATTTCATACCAAGTGTAACTGCCACCTTTAATATTAAATAAACGCTTATCGTTAACGTTAAAGCTAGGCGCTTCAAACTCATCCATCGACCACTGCGTAGCTGGACGGTAAACATACAGCAATGCTGTGTGTTCATGATTCCAACGCGGGCCAACTTCTTTAAAAACTTGTCCTTTCGGCTTACCTGCAGCCGAGCCCAAATTATCACCAATGGACTGATGAATGGTGCAGCCGCTAAGCATGCTTAACAGTACAGCCAAGATAGGGAGTATTCTTATCATTATTATTCCTGCCTACTCTAGAATTAGTTCTACATTACCGGCCAATATTACAAGTTTTTGGCCAATCTGTGTACATAAAATTAAACGCTTGCTATCATGCCACACTTACAAATAATAACAAAAGTAGAAAGGGGTCCTTTATGCGCCACTCCTTAAAAAAGATTGTAATCACGCTTTGTTTTTCTATAACTGCGGTTACTTGCTTTGCTGTGGGTGAAGATTACTACTCATCAGATCTTGATGATGCTGTCCAGTCAGCCAAGAAAAATCCTGTGAATGAAGAATATGTTGGTGCGCGTTGGTACAACCGTAGTACCTCACGTAGCTTTGGCTTTCCTAAAATGATGAACACCGAAATGGACAAAGAAGTCGTTGAAGGTGCTATGGGGCCGACTGCTGCAGGTGAAGCTGCTGCAATTGAAGCGCAACAACCCGTTTTAGATGCAGCCTTGGACAGAAAGAATCAGTCCGATGCACTTGTAGACGCAAACTCAGACAGCCGCCGCAACGAACAAGTTAACAGCATCAATAAAGTTGACGTACCTTACGAGATTCACATTAAAGAGAGTCGAAGCGAAAACAAATCCCTTGGTCAAGCCACCATACGAGATGTTCGCGGAAGACCATCGCAATCGAAAGGCTGGGTAAGAGAATCTCAGTACTCAAAATAGTAGTATTAACGTGAACTGACGCCCATGAATATTCGACTTGCTACTTTGTTATTGCTAATTGGCTCGCCCTATCTCTGGGCTAACAACAGCGTACATGACGATGAGTACTACTCAAGCGACATATACAATGCAATCAAAGAAGCCAAAATACGTACTCACCATTATGACTACAGCAATAGTCTGCGTTACAACCGTACGACTTCACAAAGCATTCAAATTCCGCGTTTGTTGAATCAAGAAATGGCTATCACCATTATTGAGACCCCTACAGAGGCTCCTGAAGACATTTCCACCTCAAACCCCTCTGGCAAACTCGACACAAAACTGTCTGACACACCCGCAGAATCACGCTTGGTTCAGAACACAGGCTCGGCTAACTTCAACGCGCCGGGTGCTAGCGTACGCGCTTACACCAACCCTTAACTCTTAACCCTTAACTCTTAACAAATTCTGACGTATCTTGTCACGAATAGCCTGACTGAATTTTAACAGCAGCGTATCCCTTACCCATATCTCCTTATAATTATCAGCCAAGTTTACAGACTCGTACTGCGCCTTATTAATTAACTGTTCAACCAAAGTAAGTGTAGTTAATTCATAAGCATGCGGACTTTCCTTAAACGCCTGTATTAAAGCGCTAGCTGTTTGCTCAAGCTCTTTACTGGCTAACCTCAACTGCGCTTGCAGCCAACCTGAGAGTGAAAGCGCCGTATGAACATCCTCCCAATAACGAAAAGGCTTGTTTGCTTGTTGATGTGCATCATCACAAAAGTGCGCACTGGACGACAGTATGACTGAGAATTTAACTGGATAATGAGGCACTTCCAGCAAGAATGGCTGGCTGTTTATTGGCCCAACTTGTAACGACACCGCATCTATTTTGAGCAACACCAACTCAACAGGCGAAGAGACTAGCTTTCTTGCCAGAACATAAGCCACATCTAAGCCAGAAGGCGCCAGCATCACGTGAGATTTCTCTCCCTCCAAAAAACTTGTTGAAGGGTCATATACCGTACGGCTTTCAAAAGGATTACGCACACCCTTTTCTGACACTAAAAATGCAGCCCACTTACCCACAGGTAAGCTCGGGTCTAAACAGCGCATAGCTGCTTGATAACCAATAAAGAAAGCGGTGCTTGGTGTGTCAGACAATTGCCCTAGCTGCCAACTAAGGTCGGCACTAGAGCTTAGAGAAAAGGCAGTCGCAAGCTGATTTCGTAAAGCTTGCGGCCGTTTACTCAGACTTAAAACCATTACTGCCCTAGTGCATTTTGCATACGATCTAGGCGAATATTTATATCTTCAAGTTTCAATTGAATTGCTGCTGAGTCTTGCCCTAAACCACTTTTCTTAAGCTGGGTAACGCTGGCTTGCAAAGCTTGAATCGATTCACTTTGTTGTGACATCCGCATTTCAATTTCTGCTAATGATTTAGTGCTAAATTCAACCTTGGCCAAGCGCTCATTTATTTTGGTTAAACTGCCATCAGCTTTAACTAGCTTTTCATCAAGCGCAGAAACTTGTTTTTGTTGAGCACTGGCGCTGGCTTTGATTTTACCTGCTTCCAACTGAAGAGCAGCTATTTCCTTAGCATTAGCAGTTATTTCAGAGCGGTTACGCTTATTTGATAAATCCCAAAGCTTGCGTATTTCTTCATCATGCCCTTTAACAACGCTTTTTAAGGCATCGACTGACATGTTAGCGTTTTCACCAGTGACCGATAGTTTTTCATTTAATACTTCAATATTTTGTGATTGTGCCTGAACAACCTGTTCGGTCTTTGCCAAACTTTGCTGAACTGCCTGTAACTGCACAAAGAGAAATGCAGCTAATCCACCCACCAGCAAAGCTAATATTAATGCCGATACCGCTAGTGTTTGCTTACCTGAAGGCGCTGATTTTGCTGTCGGACTCGGAGCTTGTCTGTTCTGTCCACCACTTCTTGCAGCTGCTGCTTTTCGTGCTTGTAATTGCCTTTGGCGCAACGCGATTTCGTCTTGACTCGGTTTCATATCAGACATTATAGGATCGTTATCCTTATTCATACTTGGGGCTCCAAAGCTTTAATTATTTTAAAAGAAACAGTATAACGATTTTTAGTGGCTTCCAAAACAGTCATTACCACCCACCTTGAATATGCGGACCTATGGCCCCATATATACCTATTGCGAGGTATCCAATTAGCACCAACTTGTAAGAAGTGCTATTATCTTTACGCAACATTAGCAACGATCTAACTCAATAAAAGGGAGAAAACCTCATGGCTTTTGAATTACCTGCCTTACCTTATGCAAATAATGCGCTTGAACCACACCTTTCCGCTGAGACCTTAGAGTTTCACTATGGTAAACACCACAACTCTTACGTAACCAACCTAAACAACTTGGTTCCTGGTACTGAGTTTGAAGGAAAAACCTTAGAAGAAATCGTTAAAACTTCTAGCGGCGGCATTTTTAATAATGCAGCGCAAATTTGGAACCACACTTTTTACTGGAACAGCCTTGCACCTAATGCAGGTGGCCAACCAACGGGTGCTGTTGCCGATGCAATCAACAAAAAGTGGGGCTCTTTTGCTACATTTAAAGAAGAGTTCACTAAGTCTGCCGCTACTAACTTCGGTTCAGGCTGGACTTGGCTAGTTAAAAACGCTGACGGCGCTTTAGCTATTGTTAATACTTCTAATGCTGGCTCGCCCATCACAGAAGCAGGCGTGACGCCTTTAATTACAGTAGATGTGTGGGAACATGCTTACTACATCGACTATCGTAACGCCCGTCCAAAGTATCTAGAAAGCTTCTGGGCACTGGTTAACTGGGAATTTGCTAATAAAAACCTAGGTTAATTATTAGTTTATTCTTCATAGAAACCGCCTTCATTGGCGGTTTTTTTTACTCAATATTCCATGCTTACTAAGGCATATTTGTAATAAAAGCAGCGACTTCTTTTAATTGCTCAGCACTCATATGCTTAACTACAGACGTCATGGGCGAGTTTTGACGCTGCTCATCAGCATTCATAAAGCGCAGTAAAGTCATTTCTAAAAACGCATAGGGCTGCCCTGCAATACGCGGGTACTGTGCACTGCCGTGACCTTCCTTACCATGACAGGCAATACAATTACTCATGTAAAGCCGCGCACCTGATTCGCTAACATTGATAGCTTGATCTCTTGGCTTAACTGTTTGCTCTGAAAAATACAACGCCACAGCCAAACGGTCTTGTGCCGTTAGACCACTAGCAAGCTTGCTCATCACATAATCTTTACGAATACCGTTAGCAAAGTGTTCAAATTGAATGAATAAATACTGAGAGTTTTGACTAGCTAAGTTTGGGATTCGATCACGCTTACTGTTGCCATCCTCACCGTGACAGTGAACACAAAGCACAGCACGCTCATAACCTTCATCAAGGGTGCGCTTAAACAATACCTCATCTTGTTTGATAGCAGTCATTTCTTGCAACAATGTCGAAATATTCATTGTGTCTGCATAAGAAAAGGACGAAACACAGCATAGGATTAAAATAAACCGGACAACATGCATAGTTTTCATTTTTTAGTGGCCGTATAGAACTTCATGGATTCGCGCCATTTAACACCAGCACCAAACTATATTAAAGCCTCATCCTGACTATCAATGATGTATATCAAAGACATAGATCAAAATAGTTTCACGTCAATTTTGCACTAATATAACAACTCTGTTCGCTTCCTCTACCCGCAAAGGTGGGTTTAAGGTACACTCGGACACTTCCCATTCGCCGCTTTTTTTCTAATTAAACATCAATAGACATCATGATAAAAGAGAATTACAACCCCCACGAAATTGAACCCCAAGTCCAACAAGACTGGGATAAAGAGAAAGTATTCCGTGCTGTTGTCGACCACAACAAGGAAAAGTTTTATTGCTTATCCATGTTTCCCTACCCCAGCGGCCGATTACATATGGGGCATGTGCGCAACTACACCATTGGTGATGTTATTTCTCGCTATCAGCGCATGCTTGGCAAAAACGTTCTACAGCCTATGGGTTGGGATGCGTTTGGCTTACCGGCCGAAAATGCTGCCATCAAACACCAAGTAGCACCGGCCAAGTGGACAAAAGAAAACATCGCTTACATGAAAGACCAGTTAAAGTCTTTAGGCTTTGGTTATGACTGGGACCGTGAGTTGGCCACCTGTGACCCAGAATATTATCGCTGGGAACAATGGTTCTTCACTAAATTAATCGACAAAGGCATGGCTTATAAAAAAGTCTCTGCCGTTAACTGGTGTCCTAACGACAAAACCGTATTAGCCAATGAACAAGTAATCGATGGTTGCTGCTGGCGTTGTGATGGCCCCGTTGTACGTAAAGAAATTCCACAGTGGTTTATTAAGATTACCGCTTATGCCGAAGAGCTTTTAAACGACTTAGACCAGCTTGAAGGCTGGCCTGACCAAGTCAAAGCCATGCAGCGCAACTGGATTGGCAAGTCGCGCGGCGTACAGCTGCGTTTTGGCTTACAAGACCGAGACGATAACTTAGAAGTGTACACCACGCGTCCCGACACTTTATTAGGCGTAAGTTACGTTGCCGTCGCAGCCAGTCACCCGCTGGCTAAAGAAGCTGCAACCAACAATGCTGAACTAACCGCCTTTTTAGAAGAATGCGCTAAAGCCGGTACTGCCGAAGCAGACTTAGCCGTCGCCGAGAAAAAAGGTATGGCCACGGGCCTTTACGCTGTTCACCCTTTAACTGGCGACACTGTACCGGTTTGGGTAGCCAACTTTGTACTAATGGAATACGGCACTGGTGCAGTTATGTCTGTACCCGCCCATGATCAACGCGACTTTGAATTTGCGCAAAAATACGGCTTACCGATCAATCAAGTTATTGCTCCTGACACTAGTAAGAGCGCTGATGAAGCCGCCGATATTAGCAAAGAAGCTTATACCGAACACGGTATTTTGGTTAATTCTGGTGAATTTGACGGCTTAGATTTTGACGCTGCTTTTGAAGCCATTGCTGCCAAACTAGAAAGTCTAGGCTTGGGCGAAATCAAAGTGAATTACCGCCTGCGTGACTGGGGCGTTAGTCGCCAGCGTTATTGGGGTGCACCCATCCCTGTTATTCGTACCGCTGATGGTGAATCCGTTGCTGCGCCGGAAGAAATGCTACCCATTATCCTTCCTACTGACGTAGTAATGGACGGTGTAAATTCGCCAATTAAAAACAACCCAGAGTTTGAAAACATTGAATTTAATGGTGAAGCGGCTTTCCGTGAAACCGATACCTTTGATACTTTCATGGAGTCTTCTTGGTACTACGCTCGCTATTGTTCTGCTCAAGACAATACGCAAATGCTGGATCCTAAAGAGGCAAATTACTGGCTGCCTGTTGACCAATACGTTGGTGGAATCGAACACGCTATTCTGCATCTTCTGTATGCGCGTTTCTTTCATAAACTACTGCGTGATGCCGGCTTAGTCGACAGTGACGAACCCTTTAAAAACTTGCTTACTCAAGGCATGGTATTAGCTGAATCTTATTTTTATGCCAACGACAACGGCTCTAAAGAATGGGTTAGCCCAGACGAAGTTACCATAGAGCGTAATGACAAAGGCCGTATTACCTCTGCCATACGTACAGCAGACGGGCAAGTATTAGAAGCGGTGGGCATGAGCAAGATGTCAAAGTCGAAGAATAATGGCGTTGACCCGCAAGAAGCCATTGCCTCTTATGGTGCCGATACCGTTCGTCTTTATACAATGTTTGCGGCACCACCCGAGCAAACACTAGAGTGGTCTGACGCCGGCGTGCAAGGGGCATTACGTTTCTTACAACGCGTGTGGCGCTTTAGCCATGAGCTGCTGCAGCACGCAGAACATGGTGACCTTTCTTCTTTAAATAAAGAAGAAAAAGATGCTCGCCGTAAAACTCACGAAACCATTGCTAAAGTCAGTGATGATATTGGTCGTCGCTACCATTTCAATACGGCCATTGCCGCTATTATGGAATTGCTGAACACCTTACAAAAACTCGATTTTAATAGCAGTAGCAGTCGTGCGGTTATTTACGAAAGCCTAGACGCTGTTATTCGTATGTTGTCACCCATTACTCCGCATATTAGCCAAGCGCTCTGGCAAGCCTTTGGTAATGAAGGCTACGTAATTAATGCTCCTTGGCCGCAAGTAGACAACAGCGCTTTAGTGCGTGATAGCATCGAAATTGTTGTTCAAGTTAATGGTAAGTTACGCGCCAAGTTAGAAGTGGCGGTGGATATCAGCAAGGAAGACTTAGAAGCTGAAGCCTTGGCTGCCGTCTCTAATTACTTGACCGACTTAACCGTAAATAAAGTAATTGTTGTCCCCAAAAAACTGGTCAGCATTGTGGCTAAGTAAGGAAGTATTATGCGTTTATTGGCTTGGCTTTTATCAATTTCGATTCTTTCTGGCTGCGGCTGGCATTTGCGTGGTGTCATTCCGTTTCCGACTGAATACAAAGTGCTTTATTTAAACAGCCAAGCCAGTAATAGCTTTAATCGCCAACTGACTATGCAGCTTGAGTTTAATGATGTTTTACTGACCGATGAGGCCAGCGACGCCCAAGCGATCTTAAGTATTAAAGGGCTGGATATAGAAAGACGCACCTTGTCACTTACCAGTAGCGGACAAGTTGCCGAGTTTGAACTGAACGGTCGCTTAACTGCCACCTTAAAACGTAATGATCGTGATAGCCATGTAGTGGTTGAAGTTCAAAGTCGCCGCCGCGTAAGTAACGATATTAATAACGTTTTAGGAACAGCCACGGCAGAGAAACAACAACTGTCTGAACTTGAAAAAAGCTTAGTTAACAAGCTGATGTTACGCTTGCAAAGATTAAACTATGATCAAGAAAGCCAGTCTAGTGCTGAGAAAAAATAGTGAAAATCCGTCAAGACCAGCTTGCACAAATTTTACAAAAAGGTTTATCCAGTACTTATTTAATTAGCGGTGATGAACCTTTATTAGTTATGGAAGCCTGCCAGCAAATTCGTCAGGCCGCTCAGCAAAATGGTTTTGATGAGCGCCAGGTATTTCATGCGGAAGCAGGTTTTGATTGGGCCGACTTAGCCGATGAAGCAAACGCCATGTCGTTGTTTTCTAGTCGTAGAATCTTAGAAGTCCGCATTAACAATGGTAAACCTTCTGATAAAGGTGCCGTGTTAAAGCACATTATTGCTGCAAAAAATCTTGATAACATTTTGCTTATCATCTGCCCGCGCCTAGATGCGGCCAGTCAGCGTACCCTATGGGTAAAAGCTGCAGAAGAAAGTGGTGTGTTTTTGCCTATTTGGCCAATTGAGCGCAATCAATACATGGGCTGGTTAAAACATCGTGTACAAAATGCCAGCTTGCAAATAGATCATGATGCTTTAGCCATGCTTGCTCACCACACCGAAGGCAATTTACTGGCAGCAACTCAAGAGATTGAAAAGCTAAAGCTGCTGGGTGAAAGCAATATCAACGTTGAACTTCTTGCTGAAGCGATTACCAACAACTCCAGATTTAACGCATTTCAATTAGCCGACGCTTGTTTGATTGGTGATATTGCTAACGCCAGCCATATACTCAGCCAATTAAAGGCCGAAGGTGTAGAACCTATTTTAATTCTAGGGGCCTTAGTACGAAAAGCACGCCAGTTAATTAGCCTTAAACCACTGCAACCTCAGCAGTTATCCGCGGCTTTCAAGCAACAAGGCATTTGGCCTAAGCAACAACCGCCTTTTCAAAAAGCATTAATGAGCCTTGATATGAGTCAGCTCAATACATCTTTAAAGAAAGCTGAAGAGATTGACCATGCGGTTAAAGGCAGTGGCGAAGATCCTTGGAGGCTATTACACGAGATGGTCGTGCTACTTAGTGGCAAACTAGCCTAAAATGGCGTAGCTTATCTAGGCCAGATATGACAATTCGTGTCACCTTTGCTTTTTGGCATTGTAAAACCCTAGTGTCGCAGGATATAACCTCTATATTTAAACAGTGACAAATTAGAACTGACCTTTATATGGTGCACGATATGCAAGCAGTAAGTAATAAGCCAAAAAATACAGATTTAATTTGGGAGCTGGATAAGCTTAACCAACAGAAGCGCGCTATTGCTTTTATCCAACAGCTTGAAAATAGATTCTGTGTGTTTTCGCCGGCCATACGCCAGTTGTACAGTAACTATAGTATTTTCTTTCCTAAAGCAGCCAGCCTGCAAATGGTTATTTTACCTGATCCTTACGCCTTCCATGATACCTTCAGCCATATAAGTTCAGATGCAGCTGAACCGACTGGACTGCATATCATTCCTGGCAATTTAATTGGCAAACGTGGTTTATACCTAGTGGTGTCTCGTAAAGACAAGAACGTTCGCTCTGTTCCAATTCCTTTCCAAGAAGGTTTACGTCAAATTTTACGACGCAGCAACAGCAATGATCCCTTCTTACCAGTACTAATGAAGGGCGACTTACGCGAATTTAATAATTCTCTGCCAAGCTTACACTTACATCGTTTACGCTTGTCAGAACTGGAGTCTTTATCCAGTTTAGAAAGAGAGAGTATTCGTACTATTATTACGGATAAGCTGATGAAGCTTTATCAAGAAGCCAATACGATCAACCTAGCAATTAATTAGGCTTCAATTTTACTAGCTTTCTACTTGATAGTAACGTTTCACCAGTCTGCTTAAGCCCTTACGCCATGCTTTTGGTTTAATTCCAAAGGTATGAAACAGCCTAGTGTTATCACTACTAGGAATCCACACGCTAGGCTTTTCACCTATATCCGAAGCCTGCACTTTAGTTTCACCTAAAGCTTCATAGTGACTTGCCTCGGCAAACAGTGCTTGAGCAAATTGAAAGCTGGCAACTGGCTCTACCGCATTAAAGTGATAAGTCCCCCACAAACTATCCTTACAATTAGCTTGTTTAAGCACGGCCAAAATAACATTAGCAACATCATCCGCCGGTGTCGGGTTAAACAAGGTTTGGCTGTCTAATACCAACACTTCCTTAGCACGCATAGATATAAACAATTGATTAGCAAAGTCTTTACCCATCAATGAAAACACGGCACCTGCCCGCACAATTAAATGTCGACGGTTTTCTTTAACTTGCGCTTCTATTCTTAAAAAATCTTGTGCCAAAGGGTGTTCGGAATAAGCCTGATCTTCTTCGTGCCACTCTTTTTCTGAGGCGGGATACACAACCAATGAAGATAAGAATAGAACAGGTATATCTTGCTGCTGAGCTTGCTCTATCCAAAAACTAATATGCTGCAAGTCTTCTTTATCTTCTATGCTTGGTAGCAACACCAAAAAAGGTTTACTGGCAGAATCCATCTTTAGCTTTTCTTTATTGTCAAAGCTAAAGCCGGTGTAAGGTAAGTTTTGGCTGGCCAGCATTCGGCTTAAATAGTGACCGACAGGACGATTAGCACCAACAATACAGGTCTGAAAACGATTAATAAACTGCACTTCATAATCCTTACTCTATTTGAGCCATCATATAAATAACTGTAACTTTAACAAAGTTTAAAGCTTCCCCCTATACAATCTGCTTTTAAGTTGGCAGTGATAAGTAATAGTTACTAACTTTTTTAACAATAGCGATTCATTCTGTGTTCCCTAATGTGTCAGCTACAATCAACTAAACCGTTTGCTGTACAGACAAATACAGCATTTGGACAACTGTAGGTAAGAGCAAAAAAATCAAACCAATCTACCTGTTGGCACCTATGAAGCATTTTTAAAGTGGTGCATATTATATTAACAACAATATTGCTATAGACGCTGGTGTACAACATACTCTCGAGCAAAAGTGAGAGTCAATCTGGGCTGTGGGTCATAATACTCAGTCAAAACTTCTAGTCTGTTAGGCTATCAGCAACGCAAGAGAGGATGTACATGATCTGGAACCGGCTGCTGGCCACCATCTTGATTCTGATTTTCAGTGCCGCTCAAGCTAGCGCTATTGAAAACATGAAAGATGAAAGTAATAAACAACTGGATAATATTGCTACTGAACAAGTTACTTTGCAGGCCGACCGCCAGCATTTAGTTAGCTACCATCAATACTGGCAAGACACATCCTTACTACAACACCTGAGTAAGAACCCTAGTAAACTTAGTTTGTCTGCGTTGTTGCAATTTGAGTATCACTTGGCTGTCACTACCTTAACCGATCTTTATTCGGACTGGCGGCTGCATATTACTGCAGACACCCGTGAGGACACAGATAGCCCTCTTGGTCACTATCACGAACTCATTAGTACGATTCTAATATTAGTTTTTGCAACCATAGTATTTTCTCTGCTTCATCGTCTAGCGCAGCGCAGTACAACACTGTTACTGCATATCAATGATCTAATCAGCAGTAAGGCTCCTAAACAAGGATGGGCAAAAGCGCTAGCGCGATTGTTTGCCAGTATAGCTCCCCTCGCACCTTGGGCGCTGCTGTGGCTGGCGCTAAGTACGCTCTCTACTTTGTTCTCTAACAACAATTCTGTATTAATGCAGTGGTGGGTACCACTGGCAGAGCTGTACATTATATACGGTGTGCTCTGCCTAGCTGGTGAATGGCTATTGTTACGCATCAGTAGTAATGCTGGCGTATTCCTTGGCAGCGATAAAAACAAGCAACTGCGAGATCATGCTCGTCATCAAGCCGGTTGGCTAATCTCGCCTTGGGTATCTTTGTATTTTATTAATCATTGGGTCGGCGCATCGCTACTCTATCGAGTGGGTGAACTTCTCGCTTGGCTGGTTGTTTGGTTTGCCATAGCGGCTTTAATAAGATTTCGTCAACAGGACTATCTAACTAACTTAAAGCAGTTGTTGCCAGAAAAGTTAGATCCGCTGACCAATAAATTGTCTTCAGAAAAACTGTTTGTTTGTGTAGCCACACTGCTACTGCCTCTGCAGTTACTGCAATTTCTTTTGCAATACATAGACCAATTACTGACGGATTTTGATTGGTACCGGCGCCTTAGTGCGCGCTGGTTTCGTATGCGCACCAAGGTATTAACTGATCAAGATGCACAAGAAACGATTGATGAAGAAGTACCCTTGCAATACGAACGCTGGTTTAGCCATGAAGGCAGTAGCGAAAAAGACTTTCCAGTTATTTCTACCGGCTTATTGGAAGCAATTCGTAAACCAGTAGATGCTTGGCTATCCGACCGTACTGATGAAAATGCATTAGTAGTGACGGGTGAAAAGGGGATTGGGAAAACTGCCGCTCTCTCGCGCCTAGAGAAATCCATAGGCGAAGAACACCCAGAAGTGCGCGTATATCGTTTTTCTGTGCCTGCCAAGACCACCAGCCAAGAAGATCTGTATAAACTGATCGGAGACCTTATTGAAACAGACCTAACTGAAGGCCCTGCAATGCTGGCACGCACCGATGAGAAACGACCACCGACCTTATTAATACTTGATGAGGCGCAAAATTTATTTCTTGCCGATGTAGAACATTTAGATGGCTGGCGCGCACTTCTTAACCTCACCAACGTGCGCGTAGAAAATCTCTTTTGGATAGTGTCGATCAACAATCAAAGCTGGGCCTATTTGTGCAACGTCTTTGGCCGCGAATACCAAATTCGTAATGCTATTCATGCTAAACGATGGAGCCAAGATGAGATTCGCTCGTTAATTTTATCTCGCAACCACTTAAGCGGTTATAAACTGCGCTATGACGATATTCTGCTGTCTTCTCGCGGCTCAGAGGCGGGTAACTTACGTAATGCTGAACAGCGCTACTTTAGCTTATTATGGGATAGTTGCCGTGGCATTCCTATGACGGCACTGGGAATGTGGCTTACTTCTGTGCGCCCTCACGGGCGGATTGTTACTGTTGGCTTACCGCAAGTGCCGGGCAGCTCTGTACTAGAAAAACTTGGCTCTAAGCTTATGTTTGTCTATGCCGCGATAGTCACTCATGAGAACCTAACCTTTGACGAGCTTTTACGTGTCACCAATCAACAAGAAAACGTGGTGCGTTATGCTTTAAAATCAGCACTGGATGCCGAGTTTATAGAGCGTAGTAAAGATGGTCGCTATCGGATTTCCTCTCTCTGGTACCACACCGTAATCAGTTATCTAGCTAGGAAGAATATGCTCAATGAGTGATGCCAACGGACTTATCAATGACCTAGTTAGCTTGTTTGAGATATTTAATATCTATACGTTGTTGCTGCTAATTTTTGGCGTGCTACTTATTATTGGCGTAAATACAGGCTTAACTAAAATTAGCAGCAGCTTAATGGAAAAAGTTCCCACTAGGCGCTTTCTTATACTACAAGTTTCCACCCTACTCAGCTTTGCGCTCTATATCTTTGGCACCATCGGTTTAATTGTTGGTGTACTGCAGCCACCACGCGAGTTCATGATTGCCATAGGCGGCGCTGTTGCCGTTGCTTTAGGTTTTGCCTTGAAGGACATTGTCGCCTCGCTGGTAGCGGGTATTTTACTGCTGTTTGACCGTCCTTTTCGGGTTGGTGACCGTGTTACCTTTAATGATACTTACGGTGAAATTGTCTCTATCGGCTTACGCACCGTACGCCTGGTCACTCTCGACGATAACCTAGTTACTATTCCTAATTCGCGCTTTATTACCGACGTTGTTTCTTCTGGCAACTCTGGTGAGCTGGATATGATGGTAGTGACCGATTTCCATGTATCCCTAGATGCTGATCTTGAAAAAGTACGCGATCTTATCGAAAAGGTGGTGGTGACCAGCCGTTATGCCTACTTAAAGAAACCAGTTAGTTTTGCGGTTGATGAAGTTGTAGTAGCAAATTATCTAGCTATTCGCATGCGTACTAAGGCTTATGTGCTTGATGTTCGTTATGAAAAAGACCTGCAGACTGACTTGGTAATGCGTGTCTCTAAACTGTTCAAAGAACACAACATTGAGCGCCCGCACGTTAACAATGAATAAGCTTTCTTAATACTGAAAAGAAAATCAGCGGCGTCTATTTCCACCAGCTTAACGATTTAAGCTTGCAAGCGGATCTGTCTTATACCAACTGGACCAGTTTTCAAGAATTAAAAATCGAAAGCCGTGACTCAGCTATCACCCAACTTACAGCAACACCTACCACTCATAACTGGCGCGAATCTTACCGTGCCGCTTTAGGTGCTAACTATCAGTTAAACGATCAGTTCATCGTACGTGGCGGTATGGCGTTTGATACTACCCCTATCCGTAGCAGCCAAGTGAAGGCCGACTTCCCTTTTGCTAACTACAAAGCGCTTTCATTAGGGGCAACTTACAATATCAATAACGATATGGCAGTCGACATGGGCGTTCAGCACACTCTCAAGCAAGAACGTGATATTAACAACTTAGACCAATCAAGCGGCACAAGCTTGAACGGTAAGATGACGACTGAAGTCACCTCCTTTGCTCTAGGCTTACGTATGGCCATCTAACTTTGCTTAAACTATCTTAGCTTTTATTTTCAATAGCTAAGATAGCCTAGCACTAATACAATAGCGGCCTTCAAGGCCGTTTTTGTATTTATTAGTTGCTAATTTTTTAGCTTGCTGCTTGACAAACAAGGCCTCCATACGTATGTTTCAAACACTTGTTTGAATTGGTAGTTTAAGTTACCCTATTTAATAAACCCCAGCCGTAAAAGCTGGCAGAACATAACAGGCAACGAGGTTTTCCTATGCCAGAATATAAAGCTCCCTTACGTGAAATTAAATTCGTTCTAGACGAACTATTAGATTCACAAACGCATTACCAAAGTATCCCTGCATACGCAGATGTGGCTACGCCTGATATGATTGAAGCCATTATCAGTGAAGGTGCTAAATTCTGTGAAAACGTACTTTCTCCTTTAAACCGTGTTGGTGATATTGAAGGCTGTGTTCGTAATGAAGACGCTTCTGTAACTACGCCTACAGGCTTTAAAGAAGCATACAAACAGTACGTTGAAAACGGCTGGCCTTCTCTTGCTCACAACCCTAACTACGGTGGCCAAGGCCTACCTGAGTCTTTAGGTATTGTTATTTCTGAGATGGTTGGTACTGCTAACTGGTCTTGGGGTATGTATCCTGGTTTGTCTCACGGTGCCATGAACACTGTAGAATCTCACGGTACTGACGAACAAAAAGAAACTTATCTAACCAAGCTGGTTTCAGGTGAGTGGACTGGTACCATGTGTCTAACCGAACCTCATTGTGGTTCTGACCTTGGTATTCTTAAGTCTAAAGCTGAAGCCAATGCAGATGGTTCTTACAGCATTAGCGGCACCAAAATATTTATCTCTGCTGGTGAGCACGATATGGCCGATAACATCGTTCATATCGTACTAGCACGCCTACCTGGTGCACCTGAAGGCACTAAAGGTATTTCATTATTTATCGTTCCTAAGTTCTTACCAAACGCTGATGGCAGTGTTGGTGAGCGCAACACTGTTACCTGTGGTTCTATCGAACACAAAATGGGTATCCATGGTAACTCTACTTGCGTTATGAACTTTGACAGCGCTAAAGGTTGGTTGATTGGACCAGAAAACAAAGGCCTAAACGCCATGTTCACCTTTATGAACACTGCACGTATCGGTACTGCACTACAAGGTGTTGCCGCTGCAGAAGGTTCTTTCCAAGGCGCATTAGCTTACGCTAAAGACCGTTTAGCAATGCGTTCTTTGACTGGCCCTAAAGCTCCAGAAAAGCCAGCTGACCCAATCATCGTACACCCAGACGTACGTCGTATGCTGTTAACTCAGAAAGCGTTCGCTGAAGGTGGTCGTGCTCTTGCTTATTTAACTGCACAGCAAGCTGACATTATGAAAGCAAGCGAAAACGAAGAAGACCGTAAAGCAGCCGACGAACTACTAGGCTTCTTAACTCCTATTGCCAAAGCGTTCTTAACCGAAGCCGGTTACGAAGCAGCTAACCTTGGCGTACAAGTATTTGGTGGCCACGGTTACATCGCAGAATGGGGCATGGAACAAATCGTACGTGATACCAAAATTGCATGTATCTATGAAGGTACTACCGGTATTCAAGCTCTAGACTTGTTAGGTCGTAAAGTTCTAATGACTCAAGGTGCTTCACTGCGTAACTTCACGAAAGTTGTCCACAAATTCTGTAAAGAAGAAGAAGGCAACGCCGAGCTAGCTCACTTGATTGCTCCTTTAGCAGAAATCAATAAAGAGTGGGGCGACTTGGCTATGAAAGTAGGCATGGCCGCTATGAAGGACCGTGAAGAAGTAGGTTCTGCTTCTGTAGACTTCCTAATGTACTCTGGTTACGCAGTTCTAGCATACTTGTGGGCTCGTATGGCCAAAGTATCTCAAGAAGCGTTAGCAGCAGGCACTGATGAAGAAGCTTTCTACAAAGCCAAGCTAACCACAGCTAAGTTCTACTTCGGTCGCGTTTTACCACGCACCAAAGGCCATGCAGCTTCAATGGTTGCAGGCGCAGATACTTTGATGGATATGGCGGTAGAAGACTTCGCGTTTTAATTAGCCAAGTGTCGACAGCTTAAAGTCTTGCGTACACTAACATCTACGCCAGACTCTAGGCTCCTAGCCTGAGGCTAAAAAACCGCGCTAGTCGCGGTTTTTTTCTATAGAATATTGAAAAATTAACCCGTTTATCGAGGTAAACCATGGCTGAATATAAAGCTCCCCTGCGCGACATGCGCTTTGTGTTAAATGAAGTATTTGAAGCTGACAAACTATGGGCTTCCTTAGCCGGATTAGAAGGAGTTGTAGATACTGAAACTGCAGAAGCAATCTTAGAAACCTGTGGTCAAATTGCGAGCGAAGTATTAGCACCTCTTAATCGTGAAGGCGACGAAGTAGGCTCTACCTGGAAAGACGGCAAAGTAACCGCTGCTCCTGGCTTTAAAGATGCATACAAAACCTATATCGAAGCAGGCTTAAACGGCTTAGGTGGTAACCCTGAGTTTGGCGGCATGGGTATGCCTAAGACCTTGGTTGGCCAAGTAGAGGAAATGGTACAAGGCTCTAACATGTCATTCGGTTTAGCGCCTATGCTAACCGCTGGTGCTTGCTTGTCCATCGATGTACACGGCAGCCAAGAACTAAAAGAAAAATACCTACCCAACATGTACGACGGCGTTTGGGCCGGCGCCATGGACCTAACTGAACCTCATGCAGGTACAGACCTTGGTATTATTCGCACTAAAGCAGAACCACAAGCTGACGGTTCTTACGATGTTACTGGCACCAAGATTTTTATTACTTGGGGCGAGCACGACATGGCTGAAAACATTATTCACTTAGTGTTAGCCAAACTACCGGATGCGCCTGCAGGCCCTAAAGGTATTTCTTTATTCCTAGTGCCTAAGTTCTTAGTCAATGAAGACGGTTCTTTAGGTGAGCGCAACACCCTAAGCTGTGGTTCTATCGAACACAAAATGGGTATCAAAGGTTCAGCCACTTGTGTAATGAACTTTGATGGCGCTAAAGGTTGGTTAGTGGGTGAAGAGAACAAAGGCTTAGCCTGTATGTTCACTATGATGAACTACGAACGCCTAGGCGTAGGTGTACAGGGTTTAGGCGCAGCTGAAAACTCTTACCAAAACGCTGTTGAATACGCTCGTGATCGTTTACAAAGTCGTGCTCCTTCTGGCGCACAAGACAAAAGCAAAGTAGCTGACCCTATTATCGTTCATCCTGACGTGCGTCGTATGTTAATGACCATGCGTGCCTTCAACGAAGGTTCACGTGCTTTCTCTACTTATGTAGGTAAGTGGTTAGACGTTTCTAAGTTCAGCGATAACGCTGAAGAAAAGAAGCACGCAGAAGCAATGGTAGCGCTACTAACACCTGTTGCTAAAGCGTTTCTGACTGACATTGCTTTAGAATCAGCAATTGCTGGCCAACAAGTATTTGGTGGTCACGGCTTTATTCGTGAATGGGGCCAAGAGCAGCTAGTACGTGATTTACGTATTACTCAGATTTACGAAGGCACCAACGGTATTCAAGCACTTGACCTAATGGGTCGTAAAGTAGCGGGAAATAACGGCGCACTTTACAAAGTATTTGTTGAAGACATTGAAGCCTTTATCAGCAGCCAAGCTGGCAACCCTGCGGCGGATGAGTTTATCCAGCCATTGCAAGCAGCCCTAGAAAGTCTAAATGGCTTAACGCAGTGGGTATTAGAGCAAGCTGCTAACAATCCTAATGAGATTGGCGCGGCTTCGGTTGAATACTTACACGTGTTTGGTTATACCGCTTTTGCTTACATGTGGGCAAAAATGGCAGTAGTAGCCATGGCTAATGAAGGTGACTTCTATACCGCTAAACTTGCCACCGCTCGCTTCTATACTAAGCGTTTATTACCACGTTATATCGGTTTAACCGAAGCCGTTAAAGGTGGTGCTGAGCCTTTGTATGGTTTGACTGCAGAAATGTTCTAACAGTCAGTGAATAATCACACTAAAGTCGGGCTAGTTTTCTAGTCCGGCTTTTTTATTTTAGCCTATTAAATTTATATAGTATCACCTTACCTGCTTATAGACAGTCGTCTATAAAACGTGCATGCTGATCGGCGAAAATAATAAAAGAGCAATGGATATGACAAAAGAATTAGATAAAAGAGTAGAACGCTCGCGCGCTTTATTATTAGATGCTTTGATTGCTTTAATGCATAAGCATACTTATAAAAAAATCTCAGTGGCACAAATATGCCAACAGTCTGGTGTCGCACGCCCTACTTTCTA
>SMEQ01000063.1_pt1 | contig 33912 bp, 29 predicted proteins | sample 2456281 | NCBI WGS metagenome assembly SMEQ01 (sample SAMN10132596, study PRJNA489261) | soil metagenome | isolation source: day1 antibiotic-loamy sand soil ammended with raw manure from dairy cow... | place: USA | collected 2015-04-01
AATCAAATTGTGCCAAACGCAAAGCGATGAGAAACGATTTCTGCTGTCCTTGAGAACCGTATTTCTTTACCGGATAACCTTTGATGGTAAAAATCAAATCGTCTCGATGTGTTCCGCCTGTTGTGTATAAACTAAAACTGTCTTTTCTTCGATTTTGTTCAATTAATTCTGCGAAAGTCAGGTCGTTTAACGCTGATTTATATTCCAAATCAACTGTTTCCGACTCTTCTCCGATAAAGGCATAATATTGTCTGAAAAGCGGAATGAATTCTTCTAAAAACTCTTTTCTTCGTTGGTGAATAACCTCTCCCGCTTGAATCAATTGGGCATCCCAAATTTCCATGCTTTCGCGTTCGAAGAAACCGTTTTCAAAAAACTGTTTCAACAATGCGTTCCGCTGATCGATGATTTTTCCATAACGAACCAAATAATCTAAATAATTCCGGTCAAATTGCGAGATGATTCCGTCCATCCAACGACGTCTAACTTCACTTCCTTCTGAGATTAAATCGCGGTCGTAAGGCGAAATAATCACCGATGGAAACAAACCAATGTGATCGGCTAATTTCTCGTATTCGGTCTTGTTCTTCTTGAAAACTTTTTTGGAGCCGGCTTTCACGCCACAATAAATCTCAGTTGTTTTTAAATCGTTGGCTTCCCACATTCCTTGAATCACAAAAAATTGTTCGTCAAATTTAATGTTTTGTTTGTCCACCAAGTTCAAATACGATTTACACATGCTTAAATAGTGAATCGCATCTAAAACCGTAGTTTTTCCAGAACCATTCCTTCCCACAATGCAATTGATTCCTTGATCAAAATCAAATTCTGTTTGGGCGTAATTTTTAAAATTGACGAGGGAAATGGACTTTAGGTACATGCAACAAAGTTACAAATAGTAAATGAAAAAGGGAAAGTTTGTCCTTGATAATTTGTTGCAATCGCGCAAAGCGAATTATTCGTCAAATCTAAAATAAAAGTTGCGTCCAGTATGTTGCTGTTCGAATAAATGTGGATAATGTTTTTCCATTTCGGCATGCATCAATTCTTTTGGGAGATCGTCAAAATCGCCGTAAAAATGAAGGTATTCCATGAATTGTTGTCCACCAGAAAACTCTTGGAAAAGCGAGTCTGTTTCACCATCCCAATCCAATGGGTCGACGTTGGCCATCATGCAAATCTTTTGATCAAAAGCCGGCGTACATTTCACCCATTTTCCTTCTAGAAATAATTCAACGTAACCGTGAAAAACGATTTCTTTTGATTTTAAGATGTCGGTTAACTTCTCTACTCCAATGTGATTGGTAACGATTGCGTACCCCATTCTGGATGGAATTCCAAACTTTCGCGCCAAAGCTGCCAGCAAGGTTGATTTCTCAACACACCAACCTCTCGACTTTTTCAACATCACACTGGCTTTCAAAGACTCTTTTCGCAAATCCAAGCGATATGGATCGTAAATGAAACCATCTCTCACTTTGAAGTACAACGCAATTGCGGTTTCTTTTGGAGATAAATTTCTTGGAAAATCTTTTAAATAGGTTTCGAACTGGGGATTGTTGTAATCTAAAAAATAGGTTTCTTGAAGATATTCTGAGTTTGGATTCATGCAAAAAGAGCTTTCAGTTAAATTGGGTTGCTAAATTCGGGAGATTTAACGGGATTTACAACAATAAAAATTCTTTAATTGCTCCAAATCCATATCTTTACCATTCTAATAAATCTTTGTTGTCAGAAGAAACTACATATCAAACCAAATTTAACAGTGCCTTGCCGTTGATTATCATTCTGCGGAATGCCATCTTTGGGAAAACAAAGCCGGACGGTTATACTCGTTTAACATTTTACGTCAATACGCTGCTTTGGTTTATGTTTCTGGTTTGGCACTTGCTCAGTTACTTCGCTTTTTCACTCCGTGATTTAATTTTTGAAGAAAAAAACATCGATGTCACCACGTTGATCTATTGTCGCGGAGAAGAGTTGGGTTTTGAGGCATCTGATTTCTTGATTCGTATCCTCCAACTTCATATCTACAGTGCTCTCGCCTGGGGGATTTTTTTCATCGCATTAGCACTCCTTTGGAGAAAAAACAAATGGTCAGTTTTTGTGTTTCTACTTGCCCTTGTTTTGTATTATTATCTTTTGATTGGCTATATGAGTTTGAGTTTCTTCAATCAAGACATAACTTACTTTGACAAAGCACTGCTGACATTTATAGGCTGCAATTTACTGGTTTACTTTCTTGTAAATCGATGGAAAATCAAACGAAACATAGCTTTTCAGTCCAGCTTGGAAGAACAAAATTCACCTGAAAACGAAGGCAGTCTTTGAAGTTAACGGATATCATACTTCAACACCGTTTCGATGAACTCTGGCGTTTGTTGCTCTCTTTGTAAAATGTAGTGCGCTTGTTCGTAAAATGGATTTCTGTCTTCTAAATTTGTCTGAATAAAAGATGTCAATTCTTCAGAAGAAACTCCCTTGATCAAAGGTCGTTCTTTCTTGGCATGACTTAATCGATAGGCCAATTCATTAACCGAGCGATTGAGATAAAAGGTTTTGCCCAGTTCGTTCAGCAATTCCATATTCCCATTAAAACAAGGCATTCCGCCACCTGTTGCGATTACGATTTTATCGCGGTCTTTCAAAGACAAAAGTAAATCATGCTCCAAGATTCTAAAATGCGGTTCACCAAACTGATGAAAAATATCGGCAATGGTCATTCCGGCTTGTTCTTCTATAACAGAATCGGTATCCAGAAACGCGTAATTTAATTTCCGAGCAACCTTCTTTCCCAAAGTGGATTTCCCACTTCCCATGTATCCGATTAAGATGATTACTGCCATGATTTGATTGGTTTACAGGTTTGGATTAAGACATTCAAAAGAGATGAAAGCGTTTACATCGAAAAATTAGTTCTAACTTCAATCATACGTTTTTCTCTTTGAACTTGTAAGAAATCCTTACAAGTTGAGTTTCCTTGAAGAACCAAATCTTTATGTCACTTTAAGTTTAAGCGAGAAGTATTTAAAAATTCTTAAAAATAAAAGAAACTTTTAAAAAGACGGAATCTATATCAAGATAGATACCGTCTTTTCTATTTAATAAAACGTTTGTCCTGCCTTCACCATGCGTTTCAATAAGGGATTTGGTCGATATCGATCTTCTCCGTATTCCTCAAACAAGGTTTCTAATTTCTCTAAAACAACCGTCAAGCCCATTTCGTCTGCCCATTTCAGCAAACCTTTTGGATAATTCACACCGTTGGTCATTGCAACATCAACGTCTTCGCGTGATGCAATGTTTAAGAAAACAGCGTCTACTGCTTCGTTGATTAACATCACCAAGATGCGTTCAAAAATTTCTTGTCCCAGTTTCGGATCTTCATTTGCCTTTGCAGGAACCGCATTTTCAGAGTAATCGAAAAATCCTTTGCCAGATTTACGTCCGTAGTATCCTGCTTCCTTGTGACGTTTTTGCGTGAACGAAGGTTTGAATCTAGGATCGTAATAAAATGCTTCGAAAACAGTTTCGGTAACGGTGTAATTGACGTCGTTCCCAATGTAGTCCATCAAGGTAAATGGCCCCATTCTGAAACCGCCGATGCTGGTCATTGCCCAGTCGATGGTTGCAAAATCAGCAATTCCTTCTTCGTAAATGCGCAATGCTTCTCCGTAGAATGGTCGAGCAACCCGATTGACAATAAATCCTGGAGTATCCTTTACAATGACAGATTTCTTCTTCCAACTGTCGATTAAATCTTTCGATTTTTTCAAGGTTTCAGCTGACGTTTGCACTGCAGGAATCACTTCAACCAAAGGCATTAAAGGCGCAGGATTGAAGAAATGAATTCCAACACATCGTTCCGGTTTTTGCAAGGCAGATCCGATGGAAGCAATTGATAAAGAGGAAGTATTGGAAGCCAAAATGCAATCCGCAGAAACGATCGCCTCCATTCTTTTGAAAACTTCGTGTTTCACTTCTAATTTCTCAACGATTGCTTCGATAATCAATCCACACCCTTTAAAATCCTCGTATAAACTAGAAAATTGAATGCGATCCCAGATTTGTTCTTTCTGAGTCTCGTCCATTTTTCCTTTTTCAACCAAGCGGTTCAATACTTTTTGCAAGCTGTCCCCGGATTTTTTCAAAGCTTCCGAATTGACATCTACCAACACCACCGAATGACCACTTTGCGCTGCCACTTGGGCAATTCCAGTACCCATGGTTCCGGCACCTAAAACTCCTATTTGAATTAAACTCATCGTTTCTCTTCTTTATTTTCCTGTAAAAACTGGTTTTCTTTTTTCCATGAAAGCAGTTACACCTTCATTAAAATCAGCCGTTGAACCTGCAATGGCTTGCAATTCTTCTTCTACTGCTAATTGTTGCGTCAAATTATTTGTCAAACTTGCATTGACTGCTTTTTTGGTCAAGCCCAATCCACGTGTTGGCATGGTTGCTAATTGCTCAGCGAACGCTTTTAAAGTAGCATCAAAATCTTCATCGGCTACCGCTTTGTAAATCATGTTCATGCGATCTGCTTCTTCTGCAGATATTTTATCACCTGTCATCATCAAAGCCAATGCTTTTTGAGTTCCGATAATGCGTGGCAAGAAAAACGTTCCGCCAGAATCTGGAATCAATCCAATTTTGGAGAACGCTTGAATAAAACTAGCCGATTTTTTAGCAATGGTAATGTCACACGCCAACGCGATGTTTGCGCCAGCACCAGCAGCTACGCCATTTACACCAGCAATAACCGGTTTTTCAATGTTGCGAATTAATTCGATAATTGGATTGTAGTGATCTTTCACGATGGATTTCAATTCCGGTCCGTTCGGATCTGTTGCTTCCGCCAAATCCTGTCCGGCACAAAAAGCTTTCCCTTCACCAACGATTACAATTGCTCGTACTTCGTCATCATGTTCTGCTTTTTTCAACGCATCTTGCAACGCAAACGCCATTTTTTGGTTGAAAGAGTTAAAAACTTCCGGTCGATTTAGTTTGATGGTACAAACATTTTTTTCAATAGCTACAATCAATTCCATATCTATACTTTTTTCAGCTAAGTTAATCAAGATATTAAAATTGAAAAGACAAACAAGCGATAATTCTATAAAAATCAACTGAAATAAATCGCCAGAATACAAGAAGAATACAAGAGAAATCTATTCATATCGGTTTATTAACATAAAGTTAAAACTAAAGAACGTTGAAGTAAGTAAAAAATCCTTTTCCTTTGCAAAAAAAATAAGCGATCTCCTTGACGTTATTTAAAACTGAAACCGTTTATTTTTTTGACAAAAAGTATTTGCAAAACAAAAATGAATCGATTCAATTCTCTTTTAATTCTGGTTTCATTCCTTTACTTCTCCCCTCTTTTATCTCAACAGCCTTCGCTACGAATTAATGAAATTTCACAAGGATCTGGAGAAAAAGAATATGTTGAATTCATCGTAACAGGAATTCCATCTACTTCCTGTAATCCTCAAGTTTTGGATTTACGTGGATGGATATTTGACGACAACAACGGATATTTTAAGGCTGGCAGTGGAACTGGAATTGCTCCTGGATCTATGCGTTTTTCAAATGCTTCTTTGTGGCAAGCAGTGCCAGTAGGAACTTTGATTTTAATTTACAACAATGCTGATTTTGACAACAGTCTTATTCCAGCGCAAGACCTTTCATTAACTGATGGAAATTGTCGCTTAATCATTCCTGTAAGTTCCAATTTAATCGAGAAAAATGATTTACCAAACTCCTCATCATCAGCATATCCTTCTACAGGTTGGACAGCTGGTGGAGAATGGATAAAAATAGGAATGGCCAATAGCGGAGATTCATTTCAAATCTATGCACCATCCAACACTACAGTACCTGTGCATGCAGTCAGCTGGGGTAACAACAACCAAAACAGCATCATTTACTTCACTGGAAGTGCAAGCGGAAAAGTATTTAGTGCATCAAATACGACTAACAATGATTTATCAATCCAATCCAACTGGAACTCACTTGCCGCTAACGGAAGCAACCAGACACCAGGAGCACCTAATTCCACCCAAAACGCAACCTACATTTCTTTCTTAAACAATAACTGTTCAATTCCAACAGGAGGAATTTCAATTTCCCTAACTGGAACAAATATCGGTTGCAATGAAACTTGTTCTGGAACAGCCACGCTAGCGATCTCCGGAGGAACTGCTCCCTACACCATTCTATGGTCTAACAATGAAACTACCAACACGGTTCAAGATTTATGTGCTGGTACCTATTCCGTTACTGTAACCGATGATTTAGGGTGTGAAGACACGCAAACAATCGCCATTACCAACGACGCCTCTTTTACCATGAGCACATCCGGAAACGCAAGTATTTGTGAAGGAGAAAATACGGTGATTTCCGCAAACGGAGCCACTACCTATTCTTGGTCGAACAATTTAGGAACGCAAGACGTTCACACAGTTTCACCAACTAGCACAACAACATACACGGTTGTTGGCACATCAAACGGGTGCAGTATAACCGAAAACATTTTGGTAACTGTCACTCAATCACCACTTGTTGATGCTGGAGCAGATCAAATCGTTTGTTTAGGTGAACCATATACTGTGAATGCAACAGGAGCCGATGCTTATATTTGGACAGAAGGTTTTAACAATGGAGAAACTTTTACACCAAACGCCGGAACCCACACCTATTCCGTAGTTGGATCGATTGGAAATTGTACAAGTACAGACCAAGTTACCATCACTGTCGCACCATGTGATTGGGAATTAGAATTACCCAATGTCTTTACACCAAATGGCGACTTATCAAATGATTTCTTCATTCCAACCAAACAGTCCAATGTCACAATAAAAGAATTCAAAATTTTAAACCGTTGGGGAAACACCGTATATACTTCGGAAACCGCCATTAGCTGGGATGGAGAAACCAATCAAGGAGAAGCTGTTTCACCCGGAGTTTACTTTTATGAGATTCAATTCGCCAATATTCTTTCGGAGACCAATATGAAGCAAGGATTCGTACATTTGATGCGATAATTATCTGCACAAGTTAAAGAACATGTTAGAAATCCTTTTCCAAGACGAACATTTAGTGGCCATCAACAAACCGCATGGACTATTGGTTCACCGGACAAAAATTGCAGATGACGCAACTGAATTCGCCCTTCAGCTTTTGAGAGATCAATTGAATCAGACCGTTTATCCGGCACATCGCTTGGATCGAAAAACCAGTGGAATCTTATTGTTTTCTTTGAGTAAAGAAATGGATCAGCTGATACAAAATGAATTTTACACCCAGAAAGTTTCTAAAAAATACTTGGCGATTTTGCGGGGATATGCGCCAGAAGAAGGTACAATCGATTACGACTTAACCAAAGAAAATGGAACAGTTCAAAATGCGATTACGCACTTCAAAACCTTGCAACACGTTGAAACCCCCTATCCACAAGGTAAATTTGAGTCTGCTCGTTTTTCTCTAATTGAAGCGCGACCAGAAACTGGTAGATTTCATCAATTGCGGAAACATTTTGCCCACATCATGCATCCAATTATCGGTGATCGGCCGCACGGTTGCAACAAGCAAAACAAATGGTGGAAAGAAACCTTTCAAATGGAAACCATGCTTTTACATGCTTCTGAATTGGAATTTGAACACCCAATAACCAAAATAATCATTTCTTTAAAAGCGTATCCACAAGCGGAATTCATTCGGGTTAGTGAGCTTCTAAAAATAGATTCGAAACACTACCTGTTATAAGAACGAAAAGATATTAATATTTAAAATCGGAAAAAACCTTTTTTCTTTGGTTTTAATCCCGGAGCATTTTCAGAAGAAAGAATTTGATAAATCTTTCCCCAACCTAGAAAACCACCCACATTTCGATCATCGATAAAAACGTCTGCATTTAACTTTCTTCGGGTATTGTCATTTAGTTCCTCTTCGGGAAAACTTTTATTGACTGCATAAAACTCAATTCCATTTTTTTTACAAAACTCAACCGCATCGTCCAACTCCTTCCCATGACGGTAAGTCCATAAAATCAATCGATGACCATCATTTTCAAGCATTTTGATAGTCTCAAAGGCAAACATCAACGGTTTTCCGATACCTGGATACCTATCTTCGACAATTGTTCCGTCGAAATCAATAGCAATTGTCATTCTATTCGTTGCAAAGTTCATGTCTTTAAATTTGAAAAACAAAGCTACTAAAAGTATCTGAAACGAAGTGTCAATAACTCTTTGAAATAATGAGTTTCGCTACAACCTATTCTAAAAGAAGGGGATTCTGTAAAGAAATAGTTAATCTTTTGTTCATTCAAATTAAAAAAGTAGTACCTTTGCACCCTAATTTAGAAAACTGTCAATTCCAGTTTAGGCCGTTTTATTTTTAACTTCTTTCGAATGTACTGGAATTCTTCGAAATACAATAATTAAAATGCCAAATGGCTGATACAACAAAAATTACAGGGCAGGGTACTGCTGATTTTGACTGGGAAGCGTTAGCAATGGATGGATACACAAAAATCCAACGCGACGAATTAACAGACATCTACGAAAACACATTAACATCAATCAACGAAAAAGAAGTAATTGAAGGTGAGGTTATCGTAGTAACAAAAAGAGAAGTGGTTATTAACGTTGGTTACAAATCCGAAGGAGTTGTTGCTATTAGTGAATTCCGCTACAATCCAGACTTGAAAGTTGGTGACAAAGTAGACGTTTACGTTGAAAACCAAGAAGACAAATCTGGACAATTGGTTATCTCACACCGTACAGCAAGAATGCACAAAGCGTGGATTCGTGTGAACGATGTGTTGAAAACAGGTGAAATCATTACTGGTTTCGTTAAATGCCGTACGAAAGGTGGTTTAATCGTTGATGTATTTGGAATTGAGGCGTTTTTGCCAGGTTCTCAAATTGACGTGAAGCCAATCCGTGACTACGACATCTATGTTGGAAAAAACATGGAATTCAAAGTGGTTAAAATTAACCAAGAGTTCCGTAACGTTGTTGTTTCTCACAAAGCTCTTATTGAGGCTGAGTTGGAAGAGCAGAAAAAACAAATTATCTCTGGTCTTGAAAAAGGTCAAGTATTGGAAGGAACAGTTAAAAACATCACATCTTACGGTGTATTCATCGATTTAGGTGGTGTTGACGGTTTAATTCACATTACTGATCTTTCTTGGGGACGTGTTAACCACCCAGAAGAGATTGTTGAATTAGATCAAAAATTAAATGTTGTAATTCTTGATTTCGACGACGACAAAAAACGTATTGCTTTAGGTCTTAAACAACTACAAGCTCATCCTTGGGATGCTTTACAAACTGACTTAAACATCGGTGATAAAGTTTCTGGGAAAGTAGTAGTTATGGCTGACTATGGTGCATTCGTTGAAATCGCTCCAGGAGTTGAAGGATTGATCCACGTTTCAGAAATGAGCTGGTCACAACACTTACGTTCTGCGCAAGACTTTATGGCTGTAGGAGATACTGTTGAAGCAGTTATCTTAACGTTAGATAGAGAAGAAAGAAAAATGTCTCTAGGTATCAAACAATTGATGCCAGATCCATGGGAAGCAATCGAAGCGAAATACGCTGTTCAAACTCGTCACAATGCGAAAGTTCGCAACTTCACCAACTTCGGTGTATTCGTTGAATTAGAAGAAGGTGTTGACGGATTGATTCACATTTCTGACCTTTCTTGGCAGAAAAAAATCAAGCATCCATCCGAATTCTGCAAAGTAGGAGACGAAATGGAAGTGGTAGTATTGGAAATCGATCGTGAAAACAGAAGAATTTCTTTAGGACACAAACAATTGGAAGAAAATCCATGGGAAGTGTTCGAAACAATCTTCGGAGAAGGATCTGTTCACCAAGGAACAATCATCGAAATGAAAGACAAAGCAGGAGTTGTTTCTCTTCCTTACGGTGTTGAAGGTATCTGTCCTTCTAAACACTTAAGAAAAGAAGACGGTTCTAACGCGAAAGTAGAAGACACGTTAGAATTCAAAGTTATTGAGTTCAATAAAGACGCGAAGAAAATCGTTGTCTCTCATACACGCATGTTCGAAGAAGGTGAAGACCGTCCAACAACATCAAGTCCTTCTTCAGCTGGTAAGCCAGGTGCTAAGAAAGGTGGTGCTGGTGGAAGTGCAACTTCACAAGCAGTAAAAGCAATCAATTCAAGTTCTGAAAAATCTACATTGGGTGATTTAGATGCATTGACAGCTTTGAAAAAATCAATGGAAGAAGGTGAAGGAAAATAATCCTTTCTAATCTAAAATAAATTATCCCGGTCAGCCATAGGCAGATCGGGATTTTTTTTGCTCGTTGAATTCAAACCAATCTACATCCGCCAACTTTATCTCTTGCTGACAACCATTGTCCATGAACTTGCTGTAAAAAAATACCCAGTGGAGAAAGTAAAGTTATTTTGAATCACGCATTCATTTTCCAAAACAACAAGCTGATGGTGTTATTATTGAAAGTATGTTGTTTCTAATTTCACTAATTTCCTTGTATATGTAAACGTCTGTTGAAACCCTTTCTTAAGTCATGTTCATAACGTTTCAGAAAAAACGGAACAATTCAATGATTGTTTTCTTGACACTTCAAGTAGCTGGTAGCTGGATGTGAAGCAGTCACAAAAAAAGCCATCAAACAAGGTTTGATGGCTTTACAAATGAGTTGGATTTGAATTTTAGAATGGCAAATCGTCGTCTGCTTTTTCTACATTCATTTCTGCGCTAGCAGCAGTAACCGGCGCTAAATTCATGGCAGATGGCCCAGAAGCTGGAATTCCACCACCCGCTCCTACGCGGTCAATTCTCCATGCATCTAAAGAATTGAAATATTTTACTTCACCTTGTGGAGATGTCCATTCACGACCACGAAGGTTGAAAGAAACTTCAACCTGATCATTCACGTTATATCCATCCAACAAAGAACATTTGTCTTGTGTCAATTGGAACATAATGTCTTGCGGATACATGCTTGAAGATTCTGTTACTACAAATTCTCTTTTGGAAAATTTTTCTGACACTTGAACCATCGGATTCAAAACTTTGAGCGTTCCTGTTAGTTTAAACATAATTTTACTTTTTTATTTTTATTTATGTGGTTTCTATACTGTTTAGTTGTTATATGCCAAGAGTGTTAACCAAGCTTCTTCAACCTTATTTTCGGACAATAGTCCTTTTGCATGCTCGTGCAATGCGATTTCCAGTTTTACTGGTTCATCATCTAAAGATATGAAAAATTCATTTAACTCCAACAATTTATATTCATTAACAGCAGATTCGTCTGGAATCGTTTCAACGCTTGCCAAGATAGCCAAATCATTACCTGTTAAAATAACCGATGACTTAACATCTACAGGCAATTGATCGAAACCAATTCCGATGGTTGTTAAAGGCTTGGCTACTTCAAACATGGAGGCTTCATTGGCGTGACAATACCAGTTTCCTCCCATGCGAGCAACTAAGTTGATTTTATGTTGATCAATTTGACCCTTTTCATTTATCACTTCTTCTGCAACGTGAATCTTAATGACTTCACAAATTACCAAGTTTCCAGCACCCCCGTCTGTTCCCAACTCTTTAATTTCGATTACTTTACATTCCAACTGAACCGGTGACTCTCCCACTCTTTTGGGTTTGATCAAATCTGAATCCAAAGCCGTAAAACCTGCTTTCACAAACTCATCCACATCCGATGCATACGGGGAACTGCTCAAACTAACCTGCTGAACAATATCCATATTCACGATATTAATCACTACTTCAGGAACTGCTTTAACATTTTCATATGTATCCTTAGTAGCTCCCGTCCGTCCACTCCTTGCTGGAGAGAATACCAATATCGGAGGATTGGCGCTAAAAACATTGAAGAAACTGAAAGGAGACAAGTTGTGGTTTCCTTCTAAATCAATTGTTGAAGCAAAAGCAATCGGTCGTGGCCCAACGGCTCCTAATAATAATTGATGTACTTGAGGAATGGATAATTCTTTGGGATCAAAGTGTAACATGAAAATATATTTCGGCAAAGATAAGGCAAATTAAAGAGTTAAAAGGAGCTGAAATGAACTTTTTAAATCGAAAAGTTCGATATCGAGCTGAATCCTACACCATGTGTCAAAAGCAGAACAGTTTTACTCAATCTGATACAAATACTGAACTGATTTATTTTTAAATGCAATCAATTTAAAGTTTAAGACCTGAAAATCAGGCTCAATTCAGCACTAAAAAGATAGAATGAAAGATTAATTGAAAAAACTATAAAAGTTTGCTGATAGAATAAAATAAATAATTATCTTTGCACACCATTAGAAAATGGTTTTACCAAATTCAATCAATGCGAACGAGCAAATTGATTGAATTAAATGCAGATGTGGTGGAATTGGTAGACACGCTAGACTTAGGATCTAGTGCCGCGAGGTGTGAGAGTTCGAGTCTCTCCATCTGTACTTAATAAAGTAAAATGGTATAAGACTTCTTATACCATTTTTTGTTTCTTTTAATGTAAACTGATTGTTGAAATGAATGTTACTCGTGAAGATGTAAATGCGATGAGCGCAATTTTGAAAGTTCAAGTTGCTCCGACTGACTACCAATCTAAGGTAAATAACGCTTTAGAAAAGCAAAGAAAACAAGCTAAAATCCCTGGTTTTAGACCTGGAAAAGTTCCAATGGGATTGATTCAGAAACAGTATGGTAAAGCAGTGCTTGCAGATGAAATGAATAAAGTGGTGAATGAAGCACTTTACAGTTACATCAATGAAAATAAAATTTCAATCTTAGGAAATCCAATTCCAAAAGATGGTGCTGAAGTAAAAGGTGATTTCAACAATCCGGGTGATTTTGAATTCTTTTTCGAAATTGGTTTGTCTCCAGAAATCAATCTAAACCTTTCAAATAAAAGTAAATTTGATTACTTGAAAGTAAATATCGATGCGGATTTAATTGACAAACAAATGGATGATTTACGTCGTCGTTACGGAAAATTAATCGCTTCTGATCAAGTAGGAGAAAAAGATTTAATCTTGGCTCAGTTTGTGGAATTAAACGAAGATGATTCGATAAAAGAAAGTGGAATCATGCATTCTTCTACTATTTCCATGGAGTTCACGGAAGATAAAAAAGCAAAGAAGACACTTTTAGGAGCGAAAGTTGGCGATAAAGTAATTGTTAATCCAACAGACGTATCCAAAGGTCCAAAAGACACAGCAGCAATGTTGGGAATTACCGAAGATCAATTATCAACTATTTCTGATAAATTCCAAATGACCATCAACGAGATTCGTCAAATGGAGTTAGCTGAGGTGAATCAAGAATTGTTTGACAAATTATTTGGTCCTGGAGTCGTAAATTCGGAAGACGAACTAAAAACTCGTATCGAAGCAGACTTAGAACAAATGTTTGCTGGAGATTCTGACAAATTATTGACCAGAGCGATTTACGATAACCTACTTAAAGAAACGAAAGTAGATTTACCTTCTGATTTTTTGAAAAGATGGATTCAACTTTCGAACGAAAAGCCAATTACCATGGAAGAAATCGAAGCTCAATTTGAAGGCTACGAAAACAGCATGAAATGGCAGCTAATCCAAGGTCACATTTTCAAAACAAATGAAATTAAAGTTGATCAAGCGGAAGCATTGGAATTCACAAAGGGGTTATTGGTTAACCAATACGCTCAATATGGAATGCCAGCTCCAGAAGATAAAGAGTTAACACAAGCAGCTATTCAGGTTCTTTCTGATAAAGAAGAATCAGGTCGTGTCTACGACATGTTAGCTGAAACTAAATTAACAGAATACTTCAAAAACACAGTGAAACTAAATGAGAAGAAGGTTTCCTACGACGAATTCGTAGAGATCGCTTCAAAATAAGTTTACTTAGAATAAATTGCTTAAAAAGACTGGTTTTCGAACCGGTCTTTTTTTTTTGCTCCATTTTTTACATTAACATACTTTAAGCTTAATTATGTAAAATTCAACGGACTGTAAATGGTGAAATTCGTAACTTAGAAAAGTGTTTCATTTCATCCTTCGATTTAATTGAAACTTGGATTATGAATAATTCACAATCCAAATCTAAAAATCACCATTATGAATACTTCCAAATTAATAGAGGCATTAAATCATTGTATCATCAGTTGCAACACTTGCTTTGACGCTTGTTTAAACGAAAATGACGTCAACATGATGGTTAATTGTATCCGAAACGACCGCGCTTGCGCAGAAGTTTGCAATACAACCGTGAATTTACTAGCTGCCAATTACCCAGATGTAAAACCATTAGTTCAGTACTGCCAAGAAATATGCGCAAAATGTGCAAGCGAATGCGAAAAGCATGAACACGAACACTGTAAAAAATGCGCAGAAAGCTGTCGAAAATGTGAAGAAGCTTGTCGAGCGTACGTAGCCTAAAAATTCAGAGTCACCCAAACATTTAGGTGACTCTTTTAAAATAATAATTACAGTTGGAAAATATATTTTAAAAATCGAAATAAAAACTGAACTTGCTTTCGTTTGAAATGGTTACTTTTATTTAAACTATCAGAAAATGAAAAACAAATTCAGCCTTATACTTCTCTCTTTATCATTGACTTTCAACTTCTTCTCGCAAGAACAAAAGCCGTCTTGTTCGCATGTTAAATCGAATAAAATCAAACCGAAGAGCGGTTCACTAACGGCCAGTCAAATTGCTGAAACTGAAAAATACGATGTGCATTTTTACTCGCTAGATTTATCCATGACGAATTTAAATACAACACTTTCAGGAACGGGTGGTATTTATGGTAAAGCACGAGAAACGGTTGACAGTGTTTGGTTTGAACTTTTTTCAACATTCACCATCTCCGAAATTCGCCTCAATGGCAGTGCAACACCGTATCACCGATTAAATTCTGCTATCAAAGTTCCAGCAAACTTGACCATTGGTCAATCTTTTATCATTGAAGTCGATTACAATGGAACTCCGCCAACAGCAGCAAGCAATCCATTGGGTGGTTCAGGAATGACGAATGCGGCTTCACCTTCGTGGGGAAATCGAGTAACTTGGTCTTTGAGCGAACCATTTTCTGCTTACGAATGGTTTCCTTGCAAACAGTCGTTGCGCGATAAAGCGGATAGTGTTTCTGTAAAAGTTACGGTTCCAAGCAACTGCAAAGCCGGATCTAATGGTTTGTTGGAAAATGTGGTCGATTTAGGGAACGGCAAAACTCGCTACGAATGGAAACACCGTCATTTGATTAATTATTACCTGATTTCAGTAGCTGTAGCTGAATATGTGGATTATACGATCTTCGCCAATCCGGTTGGTTCAACCAATCCAATCATGATTCAAAATTATATTTATAACAATCCTCAAACATTAATTAATTTCCAAAATGACATCGATGAAACGGTCGATTTCATTGAGTACTTTTCTGAAATTTATGGTCTGTATCCATTTCACGATGAAAAATACGGTCATTGCATGGCGCCACTTAGTGGAGGAATGGAACACCAAACCATGACGACTCAAGGATTTTTCGACAATACGCTCACAGCGCATGAATTAGCTCATCAATGGTGGGGAAATCATGTTTCTTGTGCTTCTTGGTCAGACATTTGGGTAAGTGAAGGGTTTGCTTCTTATTCTGAATATTTGATGTTGGCAAAATTATACCCTGGACAAGAAAATGGCGACATGTTAGACCGCCACCAAAACATCATGTCGCAACCAGGTGGAAGTATTTGGGTAGAAGATAGTTTGTCGGATGCATCCATTTTCTCATCGCGTTTGAGCTACAACAAAGGAGCAGCTTTTGTACACATTCTAAGGTACATGCTCAACGACGATGCACAATTCTTTCAAGCTTTACGGAATTATCAAACGCAATTTAAAGATAGCGCGGCCGTTGGGATTGATGTCAAAAACACCTTGGAAGCTACTTCAGGTTTAGATCTGAATGCAACCTTTGAACAATGGTATTTCGGAGAAGGTTTTCCAACTTATTCCGCCATTTGGAATTCTGTTGGAACTGATTTGCATATCAAGATAAATCACACTACTTCCAAACCATCTATCACTCCAACTTTCACTAATCCAATTGATGTTCGTTTCACTCGTCCTGGACTAGCAGACACCATTATCCGTTTTGAAATCACTTCAAATCAGACTAGTTTCATCATTCCTGGAGTTGGCAACGTTTCAAATCTGAACAGCATTGATCCCAACAACTGGATTATCAATAAAGTAGGAAGCATTCAAAAAGATCCAAATATGAATTTATTGAGTGCAGAATCACTTCAAGCGGAGGTTGTGTTCAATATTTACCCAAATCCAGTAGTGGACTTCGTATTCATTGAATCAAAAACAACCGATGAATGTCACGTTAAAATCATGGATTCCAAAGGAAAAGTATTGAAAATAATTAATTTCTCTGGAAATACAACGGTGGATTTAAGTGCTTACTCAAGTGGATATTACATTTTTCAAGTTGAGAATTCAACACAGCAAAAAACACATAAACTTATAAAGAAATAATATAATATCTTTAGAACAATCAACTTTTACATGAATCAATTGACATCATAAGATTTGAAAAAATGAAGAAAACAATTCATATTAAGAAACAATCAGGTGAAAGTCAACTTTTTGATGTAAACAAACTCATCAAGTCACTTCGTCGCTCTCGGGCAAGCGAAGATCTTGTTCAAGAAATCGCCTTTCAAATTCAAGAACAGGTTCAAGAAGGAACGACCACTAAAAAAATCTATCAACAAGCATTCAAAATGCTCAGGAATAAATCACGTGTTAGTGCTTCAAAGTACAAACTCAAAAAAGCCTTGATGGAATTAGGTCCAACTGGCTTTCCGTTTGAAAAACTGATTGGGAAACTTATGGAAACAGAAGGATTTACAACGCAAGTTGGAATTATTGTACAAGGCAATTGTGTACCGCATGAAATAGATGTGATTGCTCGAAAAGACAACAAACATTATGTTATTGAATGTAAGTATCACAGCGATCCAAATCGTTTTTGCAATGTTAAAACTCCACTTTATATTCATTCACGGTTTTTGGATGTAGAGAAGAATCTAAAATTACAAAAAGAGCATGATTCTATAATTCACAAAGGCGGACTATATACCAATACTCGGTTTACAAGCGATGCAATCCAATATGGTACCTGTGTTGGCTTACTGTTGACCAGCTGGGATTATCCGCAAGGAAATGGTTTAAAAGAGCGAATTGACGCCTCTGGACTTCATCCAATTACCGCTCTCACAACGTTGACCAATGCTGAGAAATCGAAGTTATTGGAGACAGGAATCGTAATTTGTAAAGAGCTGCTTGAAAACCCAAAACTTTTGGAGAAAATCGGCGTAGATAAAAAAAGACATAAAAAGATTCTAGACGATTCTGGTGAATTATGCAAAGGAGATTAACTATCTTCAAGCAATACATCGTATGTAAATTTCAATTGAATAATCGAACCTCAATAAGTTGAATGATGAAAGAAAAACTTAAAATCCATTTTCTAGGAGCAGCGGGAACTGTAACCGGTTCCAAATACTTAATAGATACAGGTGACAAAAAGATTCTCATCGATTGCGGGCTTTTTCAAGGACTCAAAGAATTACGCTTGAAAAACTGGGAAAATCCACCTGTGGAAGTATCCGAAATTGATATCGTATTGCTAACCCATGGACACATGGATCATACAGGATATTTACCCAGATTGGTAAAACTTGGATTTAACGGACTAATTTACGGCACCAATCCAACTTTGGATATTGCAGAAATCATTTTAAATGACAGTGCGAAAATTCAAGAACAAGAAGCTGACCGTGCTAACAGCGAAGGATACTCCAAACACAGTCCAGCCAAACCATTGTACGACCTTGAAGATGTAGAAAAAACAACTCCTCATTTTAGATCAGCACCGCCATCCCAATGGATTCAATTGTTTCCGGATATCAAAACGCGATTTCAATACAACGGTCATATCCTTGGAGCAACATTCATTGAATTAGAGGTAAATGGAAAGCGTTTTGTGTTTTCGGGAGACATTGGACGAACAAATGACTTACTACTCTATCCACCTTTAAAACCACTCCAGGCAGATGTGCTTTTCATTGAATCGACCTATGGCGGGAAATTTCATCCAGATGAAGAAGATGCCATTCCACACATTGAGAAATTAGTCAATGAAACTTTCAACAGAGGTGGTAGTATTTTTATACCTAGCTTTTCAGTAGAGCGAGCTCAATTAATGATGCTTATTTTTTGGAGACTTCGCAAAGAAAACAAAATACCCAAAATTCAAATGATCATGGACAGTCCGATGGGTGCAGACGTTTTGAAGTTATTTTACAATACCCGAGATTGGCACAAATTGAGTAATGAAGAGTGTGAAGAGATGTGTTCGCATTTTACCATCGTAAGTAGTTACCAAGAAACCATGGAGTTGCGAAGCGATAATAAACCTAAAATTGTAATTGCTGGAAGTGGGATGCTTACCGGAGGGAGAATGCTCAACTATTTGGAAAAACAAGCTCAAAATCAAAACAACACCTTGCTTTTTGTTGGATTTCAATCGGAAGGAACTCGGGGAAGAAAATTATTGGATGGCGATAAAGAACTAAAAGTTTATGGAAAATTCGTTCCGTTCAACATGCAAGTTACAAGCATCGAAGGGCTTTCTGCCCACGCAGATCATACGGAACTCATGGACTGGATGAGTGAGATTAAAGAAAAACCTACACGAATCTTTATTGTTCACGGCGAAAAAGAAAGCGCAAAAGCCGTTCAGAAAGGAATTCTAGAAACCTACGGTTGGAAGGCGGAAATTCCACAACTTTATAACGTTGTGGAAATAGACTAATTATGCTTCATCAAAACCACAAGGTAGAAGTGAATTATACCGTTTTAAATTCCGAAGTATGCTAAATAAAGATGGTGTTTGAGTGTTAAACTCAAAACAACACTAACTATATTAATCGATTTCATCCAATTCGCTAAAAAACTTCCCTTGATAATAAAATCGCTACTTTACTTGTTGATAAAGCGCTTCTAAATCCATCCAAAAATCAGCGTAACTTTTACTGACACAATCAGGCTCTAAAATCGTGATTGGAGAAATTGAAAACAGTCCAGCGATTGCTAAACACATCGCAATTCGGTGATCGTTATGCGAAGAAACAATTCCGCCAGAAATTTCTTTTTGACCTTCAATGCGCATCAAATCACCTTCAAGGTGGATTGGAACTCCCAATTTGGCAAACTCTGTTTTCAACGCTTCTCCCCGATTGCTTTCTTTATTTACCAATCGATTTACACCTAAAATTCTGGACTCACCAGCACACATAGAAGCCAATGTCGCTAAAGCAGGAAATAAATCGGGACAGTGCGTGGCATCAAATTCAAAAGAAGTTCTGTTTTCCCCTTGAATGGAAATGGTGTCTTCTGAATAAACAACTGAACAACTCGCTGCTTCAAACGCTTTTAAAATCTTTTTATCAGCCTGTAAGCTAGATAAATCCAATCCGACAACAGAACATTTCTGTCCCAAAGCAGATGCAACTAACCAATAACTTGCCGAACTCCAATCGCCTTCAACGGTGTAAGTGGTAGAAAGGTATTTTTGATTTCCAGCGATGATGAAATATTTTAAATCTTGCTGTAAAATCGAAATTCCAAATTTAGCCAAAGTATTTAAGGTCATTTTTAAATACGGTATACTTTTTAGGTTTTCTACTTCCAATCGGCTTTCTGTTGGCAGCAAGGGCAAGGCCATCAACATGCTGGAAACGTATTGCGAACTTTGACTTCCATCGATTATCACCTGTGCTCCTTGCATTGGATGTGAAATTTCAAAAGGTAAATGTCCGTTATTCGTTTTTATTTCAGCACCGAAATAAGGTAAATAGATGTCAAAAAAATCCATGGATCTTTTTAAGATTGAACCGGAACCTGTAATTTTAAAGCGACCTTCATGTGCTGCGCAAATCCCAGTAATCAATCGCGTTCCCAAACCACTTTCATGCATAAACAATTCTGCCATCGCTGGAAAGTCTGCAATGCCTTTGAAAGTCCAAGATTGATCTGTTTCTTGTTCGATCGTTGCACCCAATTGCTTAACGGCGGCTAACATCGCTGATTCATCATCGCTGAGCCCCAAATTATAAATCGTACTGATTCCATTGGACAAAGCAGCGGCTAAAATCGCTCGTTGACCATCACTTTTCGAACTTGGAATGGAAATAATTCCTTGATATGTTCCAGGTATAACCGTTTTCTTATCCACGTTTGGAATTCATTATTTTATTTTGATGACGAATTGATTCTTGGTGAATTACGTCTAACAAGTTTCGAATAAAAAAAGGACTCATTTTAGATGGATCAATTGATTCAAGACGCTGAGAAACCACTTTTCTCCATTGTTCTTCTTTCAGAATAGTTAAATTATGCGCTTGTTTGATAGCACCTAACTCTTCACTCAAAAGCATTCTACTTGCCAATACTTCAAAAAGTCGATCGTCCAAGACGTGGAATCGAGCGCGCAAATCTTCAATTTGAGAAATCTCTATTCCTCCAATTTGAGTTGCCCTTAGTATCAAGTTTGAAAACAGCTTTTTCAAAGCTTCAGGAGTTATTTGTTGAGCGGCATCCGACCATGCTAGTTCAGGAGTTGGATGCACCTCAATCATCAATCCATCAAAATTCAGGTCCATCGCTTTTTGAGAAATCTCCATTAAAATAGCTCTTTTCCCACCAATATGACTTGGATCGCAAATCAACGGAATGTGCGGCATTTCCTCTTTCAGTCCGATCGGAATTTCCCAATTGGGAACATTTCTGTATTTTGGATGACTGTAAACTGAAAAACCACGGTGAATTGCTGTCAAGTCTTTCAATCCAGCGTTTTGAAATCGTTCAAAGGCACCTATCCAAAGTCCCAAGTCAGGATTAACCGGGTTTTTAATCATGATTGGAATGTCCGATCCAGCTAACGAATCTGCAATGTCTTGAATTGCAAATGGATTCACCGTTGTACGAGCTCCAATCCACAAAACATCTACTCCTGCCCTCAACGCCATTTCAGCATGTTTTGGATTTGCTATCTCACAACAAACAGGTAAGTTAAATTTCTTTCCGGCCTCTACCAACCACGGGAGTCCAATTTCTCCCACACCTTCAAATGAATCTGGACGTGTACGCGGCTTCCAAATTCCACCTCGCAGCATTTGCACCTTTTGATTTTGTGCCAAGTCTGAAACAACCAAATTAATTTGGTCTTCCGTTTCCACGCTACACGGTCCAGCAATTAAGAAAGGCCTTTCTGTATCTTGTATTTTATGCTGTAAATTCATGTTTTTTTAACTTTGACATTCATTACAAAATCTTTGAGATAAAAAGGCTCAAAATAAGCCACGTCTTCAAATTCAGAATTCATGTATCTTTTATACCCCAACTCCACTTGTCCTTTTGCGGATGAAAGGATAGTAGAATCTATAGTTATATTTCGATTGGTCCACACTTCTCTTAATTTATCAGCTCCATCACCACAAGCAATCAAAGGCTCCCATTCAACATACGAATTTTCATCGATGATGTCTGCGGAGATTGGTTTTAGAACCGAATCATCTCCTTCAAAGACAGAAGCAAAAACCTCCATTCTTCGGGCATCAATCAACGCTGCAATCCTTTGGTTAGGGTATTTTTCTTTTGCTACTTGTTGAATAGCCATAAGAGAATCAATCGCAATTAATGGAATTTTCAAGGCATAGCACAAACCTTTAGCTGTTGAAACACCAATTCTTAATCCGGTGTAAGATCCTGGTCCAGAAGACACAGAGATAGCTGCAAGTTCCTGAACATCAACACCCAAATTTCTCAATGCAGTTTCAATCAACAAAGTTAATTTTTCGCCGTGAGCATAACCATCTTCCTCAATCTCCTGCAATTCAAGCAACTTACCATTTAATGATAACGCAACAGAACAAACTTTGGTCGCAGTTTCTAAATGCAATATGTAATTTTTCATTCCTCTTTTACTTCCAGCTTGAAACCGATTCCGTGAATATTATTAATCAAAACCGAATCGTCTTCTTTGAAATATTTTCTGAGTTTAGTAATGAAAACATCAAGACTTCTACCTACAAAATAATCATCTTGTCCCCAAACGGCGTTCAAGACAATCTCTCTTGTAACCACCTGATTTTTAAACTTGCATAACATTTTTAAAATCTGAGCTTCTTTTTTGGTCAATGTCTTTACCTCTTCACCAAATATTAAGGTGTAGTTTTCTACATCAAACTGGTATTTCCCTAGCTGAATAACACTTTCTTCTTGCGAATGATCCTCAATGTTTAAACGGCGAAGCAAAGACTTGATCCGCACATTTAATTCATCAAAACTGAATGGTTTTGTCAAGTAATCATCTCCTCCAGAATTAAACCCTTCGACCTTATCCTCTGTCATCGACTTGGCGGTCAAGAAAATAATCGGAATGTCTTTATCTATTTTCCGAATGTCTTTCGCCAAAGTGAAACCATCTTTCTTGGGCATCATGACATCTAGAATACACAAATGAAAAGTTTCATCATTGAATCGTTGGTATGCGTCCATTCCATTGGAACAAAGCGTTACTTGGTATCCCTCAGCACGTAATTGATCTGCAATAACAAATCCTAAACTCGTATCGTCTTCTGCTAATAAAATCTTTACCTTCATGTGCTATTTTTTTTGAAAATTAATGAATTAAAATGAATTTTAACTCGATTATCGAGTGAATTTAGTCAATTTTGAGTAAAGAATCCCTTTCATCGATTAAACTGTAAACCGATAAACCTGAGATCAGCCTCCAATCAACATAATATGAAGTGTCTACTTTTATAAATGCAATCCAACACGGAAGTAAATAAAGTAAAAAAATAAATCAAAGATTAACAACTCAAAGTAAACAAGTAAAATGAATAAAGCGTATCTTTGTGCTCTTAAAAAGTCAATAAAATGTCAATTGGAGTAAAAATATTTTCAGGAAGAGCATCAAATGATTTGGCGGGAAGGATTGCAAAGTCTTACGGAATTGAGCTAGGGGATGTTAAAGTTCAAGAGTTTAGCGATGGAGAATTCCAACCATCCTTTGAAGAAACTGTTCGTGGTCAAGACGTATTTATCGTACAATCCACCATGCCTCCATCTGACAATCTTTTTGAACTTTTATTGATGATTGATGCAGCAAAAAGAGCTTCTGCTCGAAAAATAATTGCTGTAATTCCTTATTTTGGATTTGCAAGACAAGATCGTAAAGACAAACCACGGGTTGCAATCGGTGCCAAATTAGTTGCCAACATGTTAATGGCAGCTGGAGTAGACCGACTAATCACCATGGATTTACACGCAGATCAAATTCAAGGTTTTTTCGAAGTTCCTGTTGACCATTTGTATGCTTCTACTATTTTCTTTAAAGAAATGGAAGCGTTGAACAACGGAAACTTAATCTTAGCTGCTCCAGATGCAGGTGGTGCAAAACGCGCCAATTCATATGCTAAAAAACTGGATGTTGGTTTAGCACTTTGTCATAAACAAAGAAAGAAAGCAAACGAAGTAGCTGAAATGACAGTTATTGGAGATGTAGAAGGAAAAGACGTAATCTTGGTAGACGACATGTGCGACACCGCTGGAACGTTGACGAAAGCTGCAGATCTTTTCATGGAAAAAGGAGCGCTAAGTGTTCGTGCATTTTGTACACATGCTGTGCTTTCAGGTCCGGCATACGAGCGCATCGAAAATTCAAGAATCACGGAATTAATCGTAACCGATACCATTCCTTTGAAACAAAAATCTGAAAAAATTAGAGTGGTTCCAGTGAACGACTTATTTGCAGATGTTATTAGAAGATTGGTTAATAATCAATCCATTAGTTCGCATTTTATCATATCGTAACAATAAATAAATAAAAATGAAAGTAGCAAAATTGAGCGGCTCAGTTAGAACGAGCGTAGGGAAAAAAGACTCTCATGCATTGAGAGCAGCTGACTTAGTACCATGCGTAATTTATGGTCAAGGTACACAAATTCATTTTTCTGCAAAGAAAAACGACATTGAGAAAATTGTTTTCTCTCCAGAAGTTTACCAAATTGATTTGGATATCGATGGTTCTAAACACCAAGCGATTATTCAAGACATTCAGCAAGACCCAATTCGTGGAACTGTTCGTCACATTGACTTCTACCAAATTGATGCTAAGAAACCAGTACGAGTAGGTTTACCAGTTCGTGTAACAGGTTCTTCTCGTGGTGTAATGGCTGGAGGTAAATTATCTCAAGTATTCCGTCGTTTGACAGTAGTTGCCTTACCAGGTGATTTGCCAGATGCAATTATGGTTGATATTACTCCATTGAAAATTGGTGATTCTATCCGTGTTTCTCAAATTGAGAACGACAACTTGAAAATCGTTGAAGATTCTAGAGCGGTTGTTGTTTCAGTTAAAATGTCTCGTGGTGCGTCTAAAGATGCTCAAGGAGATGATGAAGAAGAAGGAGCTGAAGCTACTGCAGAAGCATAATTTTAGAATAAATTTCTTGATAAATCCTGGTCAATTCGTTGGCTGGGATTTTTTTTTGTGTAGGGCGTGTTAGTTAACCACAGTGGACACGGAGTTGACATTGTTGTGGTTGCGATGATGAAGTGCTTGTTTGCTGTTCCTATGTGCGTGATGAGATGGAGGGCAAATTATTTTGTAAAATTTAGGAGATTTATTAGAAATTTACATTTTATGCTTTTATCGTTTATCTTTGTGGGATGGGGAGAAAACTGGGGATTGATTTTGGGTTGAAGCGGACGGGAATCGCGATTACGGATGAGATGAATATCATTGCTTCGGGATTAACTACCGTGGATAGTCGAGAATTGATGAGTTTTTTGGAGAAAACGGTTTTGGAAAAAAATGTCGATACGATTGTTTTGGGGGAACCGAAGCGATTGGATCACAGTGATACGCACATTAGTCAGAATGTTCGGTTCCTTTTTGAGGATCTGAATAAGAGATTTCCGCTTTTGAAAGTGGTGATGTTAGACGAGCGATTTACTTCCAAAATGGCGTTTCAGTCGATGATTGATAATGGCATGTCTAAAAAACAACGACAAAATAAAGGCTTGGTTGATGAAATCAGTGCGACGATTATTTTGCAATCCTACATGAGTCAATTGTAAATGAAAAATCCAGTTGCTTACTTGAATTCTAACAACGGCAAGGGAATGCTTTTCTTTGGCGCGGGCGAAGTGGGGATTTTTTCTGCTGGAAATGCGTTAAATCAATTGAAAGAATTTCGGTTGAAATATCCCAAACGTTTCTTATTTACGATGTTGAGTTACGATTTGAAGAATGAAATCGAAAAACTCGAAAGTAACAACCCCGATTCCATTCAATTTCCTGATTTAATTTGTTGGGATCCGCAGTTTGTCGTAGAGATTGAAAATGACAAACTCACTTTTCTGCAAGGAAATCCTTCGGAAAAAGCTGAAAAATGGGCGATTGACTTTCTGAATGAAATTCAAAAATCCGATAAAAGATTACCTGAAATTAAATTTCAAACGCGCATTTCGAAAGAAACATATTTGGATAAAATAGCAAAAGTTCAACACGAAATTCAACTAGGAAATACCTATGAACTTAATTTCTGTCAAGAATATTTTGCGGAACAGATCCCTGATTTTAAAGCAAGTAATTTAATTGCGGCACAAAATGAATTGGCGAAAGCGCCTTTTTCAGCATTTGTTGAAATTGCTGACTTTCAAGTTTTTTGCGCAAGTCCAGAACGCTTTATTCAACGCAAAGCTTCCCAGTTGATTTCGCAACCGATCAAAGGAACGATCAAACGCGGAAAAGATCTAGCGGAAGATAAAAAATTAAAATATCAACTTCAATCCGATCCGAAAGAACGGGCGGAAAACATCATGATTACCGATTTGGTTAGAAACGATTTCTCTCGCATCGCATTGAAAAACAGTGTTCATGTCGATGAATTGTGTGGTATTCACACTTTTGAAACGGTTCACCACATGATCTCGACGGTTTCTTGTGAAATAGATTCTAATACCACGATTTCAGATATTTTAAAAGCGACTTTCCCAATGGGTTCGATGACGGGCGCTCCAAAAATCAGTTCAATGGAATTGATTGAGGAATACGAATCGTTCAAGCGCGGCTTGTATTCTGGGTCTATTGGCTACATCCAACCAAACGATGATTTTGATTTCAATGTGGTGATTCGCACATTTATCGTGAACACCAAAACCAAGACGATTTCTTGCAGCGTTGGCGGTGCGATCACCATGCAAGCAACGGCCGAACAGGAATACGACGAATGTTTGGTAAAAGTAAAACGAATGGTTCAACTTTTTGGCGATGATCAAAACTTCTGATTTTTTAGCGAAGTGGAAAGACTATCAAAACAAACCAATTTTCTTGGCTTGCAGCGGTGGCGTAGATTCCATGGTTTTATTTCACCTTCTGAAACAAGCGAATTTTCAGTTTTCTGTACTGCATGTAAATTATCAACTGCGTGGAGAAGATTCAGAAGAAGATGAACGTTGGCTTGCAGAAACATGTAAAAAATTCAAAATCCCTTTTGAAGTTCGGAAATTTGACACGCCTAAAATGCTTGAAAAGGGCGGAAACCTGCAAGAAGTAACGCGCAACATTCGATACGATTGGTTTCAAGAAGTGCTGGATAGAAACCCTAGTTCTGTTGTTGCTGTGGCACATCATCAAGATGACCAAATTGAAACTTTTTTTCAGCATGTAGCACGGAAATCGGGTATTCTCGGAATGGCTTGCATGCTCGACAATCATGAGAATTATATTCGTCCACTCCTCTCCTATTCCAAGGCTGAAATTTTGGCTTTTGCTACTGAAAACAAAATGAATTGGCGAGAAGACATTTCCAACAGTCAGAGTAAATATACGCGGAATAAACTCCGAAATATTTTGATTCCTGAAATACAGCAAACCTTCCCAAACCTTGCTGAATCTGTCATTACCTTGATTCAAGCCTTTCAGCAAACGCAAGAAGTATTGGAATTGAAAGCAGAAAAAACAGTTCAACAAATCCGCAAAACTCAAAAGTGGAATTTTGAAGATTACGATCAAACTGCTGATGAAGCTCAAGTAGAAATTTTACGTCAAGTTGGTATTCGAGCTTCGGTTTTACCAGAGATTCAAAAATTGCGGAAAACTCAAAAAGGTAGAAAGATGATCATCGATCAAATGGAAATCTGGAAGGAAAATACGCATTTTGGAATTTATCCAATTTCCGAATTTAAGATTCCAAAGTTGGAAATCAACGAAATTTCTGAAGTTCCCACATCGTTTTCAAAGGACATCATCTATTTAGACAAAGCCAAAATCAAAGGAGATTTACACGTGCGAAAATGGGAAAAAGGAGATTCCATTCAAGCAATTGGTGTGAACGGTTCAACGTTGATTGCCAAAGTTTTGACGGGTGCTAAAATATCAAGCAGGGATAAGGAAAATGCCTTGGTTTTGTGCGATGATGTTCAGGTTTTGTGGTGTGTTGGGTTTAAGATTTCTCGGGTTGCGATTGCAGATGCGGAATCGAGTGAGGTTTTGGAGATAAAAATCTCATTGCCTCATGCTTCAACCTGAGGTTATGGGGTTTTAAATTTCGGGATTGCAATGATTTATTTCGGAATCGCAATGATATTATCATGCGTTGGCAACATCGCTCTATGGGTAATTTTCATCAATTCGGATGGTTTATCTTTTCCTCCTGACAACTTGTAAAAATCATAGATATCCAGGTCTTCCAAAAAATCAAATAATTCAAATTCTTTGTGGACGTTGTTGCGGTTTGGGGAATATTCTACCACTAAAATCGGTTGGTGTTTAAGAATGGTTTTTTCTGCGCCTTTTAGAACAGGTAATTCAAATCCTTCAACGTCGATTTTAATCAATATGGGAATGGTGTTTTCATCTATAATTTCGTCCAAGACTTTAATTTCAACCGGATAACCAACAGAATCTTTACTTTTTACGACCAAGGAAGCGCCGCCGCGGTTGATGTCCCAATTGTCGTATATTTCTGCATTTCCTGCTTTGGAACCCAAAGCAAAAGCGTTTGCTTGAATGTTGTTTGCTTGGTTTAAATCGATGTTGAATTGAAACCACTGAAAGGTTTCTGGATGTGCTTCAAAACTGATTACTTTCCCAGTTTCACCAACGAGTTTGGAAGCGTAAATCGACATCAATCCGATGTTTGCACCGATGTCAATGAAACAATCTCCGGGTTTTAAGAAGTTTTCGAAAACGTGTAAAGTTCCAGCTTCGTAAGTTCCTGTTTCGTATAACGCCAATTCCACACCATGATCTCGAGAAGGATCGATCTTTAGTGAAATTCCATTTTGGATTTTCAGAATGTGTGTTCCTACTTTGGAAGGCTTGGGGAGTAAAAGTTTCGGTAAGAACGTCGAAAATCTTCTAAACCCACGGACATCAATCGTTCTTGTGAAACGAATGAATGCGTGTGCAATGGGAAAACTTCGACGTTCTAACTTCATTTATGTCAATACTAAACGTACAGTTCTTCTTGTAGTTGAGCAATTTTTTCGTCGTTCAAGTAATCATCGTATGGCATCATTTTGTCGATGAAACCTGTTGGTGTAATTTCGATGATTCTGTTTGCAACCGTGTTTACCAATTCGTGGTCATGAGAAGTAAAAATGACAGTTCCACCAAATTCAACCATTCCGTTGTTCAAAGCCGTAATCGACTCCAAGTCCAAGTGGTTGGTTGGTTCATCCATCATCAATAAGTTCGCTTTCAAGAACATCATTTTAGATAACATGCAACGTACCTTTTCACCTCCAGAAAGTACTTTTGCACTTTTAAAAGCTTCTTCTCCAGAGAACAACATTCTACCCAAGAATCCGCGAATGTTCACTTCTTCTTTTTCCTCATCGGTTTGTGCATATTGACGCAACCAGTCCATCAACGGCATGTCGTAGTTGAAGAATTGCGTGTTGTCATTTGGTAAATAAGCGGTGGTGATGGTCGTTCCAAAAGTCATTTCTCCAGAATCTGGTTCCATGTTTTGATTCAAGATTTCAAATAACGCGGTAACGGCTACTGCATTTCGAGAAATAATCGCCAATTTATCACCTTTATTTAACGTAAAGTTCAAATCCTTGAAAAGCACTTCGCCTTCTGCTGATTTAGATAAATTACTCACCGTTAACACTTGATTTCCAGCTTCTCTTTCAGAGAAAAAGTTAATTCCTGGATATCTTCTAGAAGACGGCTGAATTTCATCCAAATCCAATTTGTCCAACATCTTTCTACGAGAAGTTGCTTGCTTCGATTTGGAAGCATTCGCAGAGAAACGGGCAATAAAATCCAACAATTCTTTCTTCTTCTCTTCCGCTTTCTTATTTTTATCAGAACGCTGACGTGTAGCCAATTGAGAAGATTGGTACCAGAAAGAATAGTTCCCGGTGTATAAGTTAATTTTACTATAATCGATGTCGCAAATGTGCGTACAAACGGTATCCAAGAAGTGACGGTCATGCGAAACAACGATCACCGTATTTTTGAAATCCAATAAGAAATCTTCCAACCACGTAATGGTTTTCAAGTCCAAGTCGTTGGTAGGCTCATCGAGAATCAATACGTCTGGATTACCAAACAATGCTTGTGCCAACAAAACACGTACTTTAACGTCCGACGCCAAGTCTTTCATCATCATCCCGTGTTTGGATTCTTCAATCCCTAAGTTACTCAACAAACTCGCTGCATCTGTTTCCGCATTCCAACCTTCAAGATCCGCAAATTCTCCCTCTAACTCTGCAGCGCGCATTCCGTCTGCATCTGAAAAATCTTCTTTGGCATACAGAGCATCTTTTTCGATCATGATTTCAAACAAACGCTTGTGTCCCATGATTACCGTTTGTAGAACTTGATATTCATCAAATTCGTGGTGATTTTGACTCAAAACCGCCATTCGTTTCCCCGGCTCCAACTCTATTCTACCTTTGGTAGGATCTTGATCACCGGTTAAAATTTTCAGAAACGTCGATTTACCAGCACCATTGGCACCAATAACACCGTAACAGTTTCCGTTTACGAACTTTAAATTTACATCATCAAAAAGGATACGCTTCCCAAACTGAAGCGAAAGGTTGTTTACTGCAATCATGCTATCTTAAAAATTTGGTGCAAAGGTACGGAATTTAGGTGAGAGTTGAAAATTGGTGAATTGCGAATTTATTATTAAAAATTACATTGACTCTTTAGCATGAAGAAGAAGTTGGTGAAGTTTATTTTTAATATTTCTTTGGATGAAGCGCCACATCGTGATGACATCTTCTTAGCAAATGTATCGAAACGGTAATCGAGAGGAGCTTTAGCTCTGATATCTTGAATGTCGTGCGTTTTTTTTCGCAATGAATCTTAGCGATATGTTTTTAATTCTTTGATTTTAAGATGTCAGGGCGCTGCCCCTTTGTTATTCATTCATTTGGTTTGTGCTACGAAGAAGTCAGGACTACGTCCCTTTTTGTGCTCCATTTATATTCTACGATTTGAATTAAATGACAATTTTTTGAAGACTATAAATTACACCGAAATTTTCTTGTGGATGAAGCGTCACATCGTGGTAACATCTTCGCAGCTAATATATCTAGCAGGTAATCGAGAGGGACTTTAGCTCTGATGTCTTTTATGTGTTTTTTAATAATTATTCAGTTTCATACCTTCCAAATCAGGTAATTCTCCCTGCTTGTAAAATATAGAATCTGTGAAATCTCCTCGAAAATCATATTCTTTCCACCAACCTTCTCGAAATCCATTTATGTAATTTCCTTTACACGTTAGCTCACCTTCAAATCCAAATACTTTCACATTACCAGTTCCATTTTTTAAATCACCAAAATCAAGTTTATTCCCTAAAGTATCGTAAACACAATAAATTTCCATGAGTGATTCTCCGGTATACAATGTCCTTGCTCTTAATTGACCATTTTTGTAATAGGACTCATTGGTATATTCTTCCGCTCCCAAATAACGAATGATATTCTGAACAGTTGAATCTCCGTTGTCCAACATCCAATAACCTAAAGAAATATCACCTTCTTTTTTTTCTCGTTGATTACAAGAAACTAGTATTGAAATAAAAAGAATCAAGCAAAGTGAAGTTTTGTATAAATTCATTTTTAAATTGTCAAGTGCAAAATTATTAGATTCCATTTTCTTAAAAAGGTAAAGATCCCGAAATCCCATTAATTACATCCCGAAAGAAATCTCGTAGTTTTCTCCAGATAGATTTATTTTCATTTTTAGACATTGATGAAATCCTTAAATTTTCCTGCATTTGAAATATGCAGTTTTGTAAATTACTATTTCAATGTGAATTTAATGAAAGTTTTTTATTTGGTATATAAAGCCATGAAAAAATGGGAGCTTTTTCTGTGACCTCGTCAAGATTCAAACTTGAAACCTCTACAGCCGTAATGTATTGAACTACTCCGGAAGCTGAGATTTAAAAAAATACAATTAACCAAAAAAGTCCAACCTTTCGATTGAACTTTCTTTCTTCTGTGACCCCGTCAAGATTCAAACTTGAAACCTCTACAGCCGTAATGTAGTGCTCTATTCAGTTGAGCTACGGAGCCTTTTGCGAGCACAAAGATAATCCTTTTTTGTTACCCCGCAATTATTTTCTTAAAATTTATTCAATTTCTGCACTAATGCCTCGATCCAGCAATGCGGTACACATTGGTTCTAGCGTCTCGTACGTACCTCTTTTTACTTGGCTTTTGCCCTTGTAATGAATTATATAAGTACATTGAGTTGCTTGTTCAACTTCGTGTTTACACACCTTAATTAACGAGTCAATTACGTGATCAAAAGTATTCACATCATCGTTGTAAACAATCAAATCTTGCTGTCCAACCAGTGCTTCTACTCTTTCTTCTAATACTTCAACTTGTGTTTCTACCATCTTTTTAATGCTAAATGCTTTTGCAAAATTAAAGCTTTTTGTTTAGTCTGCAAAATATATATTTCAGAATAGCAGATTACAGATGGGAGATTGAAGCGAACTCTCGATAATTGCGTTGGAAAATTGCCGCTTCATGTGTTGTTATGAAGCGGTAATCTCAATAAAAGTTAATGGAGCTTAAAGTGCTGAATTATTTAATCGAAAAAACGTACCTTACATTCAAATTCCTGTTATGAAAAACAAAATCTTAAGTGCCAGTCAAATCAAAGAAACTGATCAATATACGATTGAAAGTCTAGGGATTAAATCCATTGAATTAATGGAAAAAGCAGCGATTCAATTTGTGCATGCGATTGTGCCGTTTGTTCATGGGAAACCGAAAATTCAGATCTTTTGTGGTTCGGGGAATAATGGTGGTGATGGTTTTGCAGTGGCGAGGTTACTGAAAGAGAAGAACTTGGCTGTTTCGGTTTACTATTTTGCTGGAGATGGGAAACCTTCTGCCGATTGTCTCATCAATCAAAAGCGATTTGCTGATTTTAAAATCTTGGAGCATGAATCGGATTTCCCTGTTTTACAAGCTGACGATGTGGTGATCGATGCTTTGCTTGGCGCTGGATTGAATCGTCCGGTTGAAGGAATTTTAAAAGCTTTGATTTTGCACATTAACCAAGCTCAAGCGACCGTTTTGTCGATAGATATGCCGTCAGGACTTTCTTGCGATGAATGGTTCGAAAATGCAACCTGCATTCAAGCGGATTTTACGGGAACTTTTGAACGTCCAAAGCGCACCTTTTTTTTAAAAGAGACGGCTGATTTTGTTGGAAATTGGGAAGTAATTCCCATCGGATTGAATTCAGAATTCATGGATTCTTTGGAAAGCAACGACTATTACCTCACAGAAGATTTTTTCAAAAATCACTTGGTGCCAAGATCTCGATTTTCTCACAAAGGAACGTACGGTCACGCATTACTGATTGCCGGAAGCAAAGGAAAAATGGGCGCTGCAGTTCTTTCTTCACGAGCTGCGATGCGAAGTGGTTTGGGATTGCTGACGGTTCACATTCCTTCCATTGGCATGGATATTCTTCAAACTTCAGTTCCAGAAGCGATGTGCGAAACCGATTCTCAAACTGATTTCTCAACGAAAATAGAAACCGATTTATCCATTTATTCCGCCATTGGCGCTGGTCCAGGAATGGGAAATAACAACGGAACCAAAACCATTTTAGAACAGCTTTTTAATTCAAAAGCGAAATTAGTGCTCGATGCGGATGCCTTGAACGTAGTGGCAAATCATGCTAAACTTTTGAAAAAAATGCCAAAAAACACCATTCTAACGCCGCATCCTAAAGAGTTTGAACGCCTGTGCGGAAGATCTAACAATACATTTGAACGCTTAAATTTGCAACGGAAATTCGCACAAGAGAATCAATGCATTGTGGTTTTAAAAGATGCCATTACATCAATCGCTTTGTCTGATGGGCGCATACTTTTCAACACCACCGGAAATCCCGGAATGGCCACCGCTGGAAGTGGAGATGTTTTGACAGGCATCATTACTGGACTTTTAGCACAAGGTCACGAACCTGAAATCGCAGCTTTAATTGCGGTGTATTTCCACGGAAAAGCAGGAGATCAAGCCGCTTTGTTGTTGGGCGAAAATCAACTCATTGCTTCGGATATTATTCAACACTTGCGTATTGAGATTAAATAACTGAAATTTTTAGAGACTGAATTAAGAAAAATAATAGTTCAATACAATCTCAGTTGGATAAAAGGATTGTCATAGTTTTTGGTCGGTTTTTACGAAAGCGAATTTAATGACGAGGACTTGATTATCTGCGATGCTGCTGCGCGGTGTTTTGTTTCTTTTTTTGATTA
>SMEQ01000143.1_pt1 | contig 33826 bp, 29 predicted proteins | sample 2456281 | NCBI WGS metagenome assembly SMEQ01 (sample SAMN10132596, study PRJNA489261) | soil metagenome | isolation source: day1 antibiotic-loamy sand soil ammended with raw manure from dairy cow... | place: USA | collected 2015-04-01
GTAGGTTGCTTGAGGTCGTCAGTGATGGCGATCCTAGAGGAATGACTGTTCACGACAAAACCCGGCTTATAGATCGACTCTCCACTCTTTTATCTGACCCGCGACCGTTGGTCAGAGCATAAAAAAGCCCAGCTCTTAATGAAACACTTTAACTTGCGTGGTTAAGGTGCTCGTTTGTATGCGGTTATTTTTATTATTCCCTTGTTGCGTAGAAACAGAATGAGTTAACCACTGCTAAGTTACAGACTTATATGGGTTTTCTTGTGTTTATAGCTTGACGCTGGGTGGCTCTGATTTCTATAGTGCATAGCCGTGTTTCGCGGATCAAGCGCTATTAATCTTGACGCCAAAGGGCGCCTTGCGATGCCGAGTCGGTATCGGGAGGAGCTGATTGAACGTTGTGAAGGTCAGTTGGTGATTACCATCGACCTTGCTGATCCGTGCCTATGTATTTATCCCTTGCCTGACTGGGAAAGAATTGAAGCCCAGCTCAGTCAAATGCCATCTCTACGTCCAGAAACCCGTCAACTTAACCGATTGTTGATCGGTAGTGCAGTTGATTTGGAACTGGATAGTAGTGGCCGCCTGTTGATTCCTGCGCGTTTGCGCGAACAGGCAGGTTTAGCTAAGCAGGTCATGCTAGTAGGGCAGTTGAATAAGTTTCAGCTGTGGGATGAGAAGAAATGGAATGATTTACTCAGCGCTGATCTCGAGGATATTAAAAATCCTGATCACCTACCCGAAGAATTAATGAATCTGGTTTTATAATTATGAGCGAAGCGTTAAGTCACATCACCGTGTTGCTTGATGAGGCGGTTAGTGCCCTCAACGTGCGCCCGGCTGGCTGCTATGTGGACGGCACCTTTGGTCGCGGCGGACACAGTCGACTTATTTTGCAGCAGCTCGCTAGCGCAGGACAGCTGTTAGGTTTTGATAAAGACCCGCTAGCCATCGCCACGGGTCTTGAGCTGCATCAGCAGGATCCGCGTTTTTCTATTGTGCAGCGCAGCTTTGCCGAAATGGATGCGGAGCTTACGCAGCGTCAATTGCTGGGTGCAGTGGATGGTGTACTGCTGGATCTGGGTGTGTCTTCGCCGCAAATTGATGATGCTGAGCGCGGTTTTAGCTTTATGCATGATGGCCCGCTGGATATGCGCATGAACCCTGAGGAGGGGATTAGCGCAGCACAGTGGGTGGCTGAAGTCAGCGCTGAAGAAATGGCCCGGGTCTTTAAAGAGTACGGTGAAGAGCGTTTCGCAAGACGTATGGCTAATGCAGTGGTGGCCCGCCGTGAGCAGCAACCGTTTACCCGCACCGGTGATCTGGCTGCTGTTTTAACTGAGGCTAATCCAGCTTGGGAAAAAGGTAAAAACCCAGCCACCCGCGCTTTCCAAGGTATGCGTATTCATTTAAATAATGAGCTCAGTGACCTTGAAAAGGGGCTAGAGGCAGCAATGGCGGCATTAAAGGTTGGCGGCCGTTTGGTGGTGATTAGTTTCCACTCCTTGGAAGACCGCATTGTTAAGCAGTTTATGCGCCGCTTGGCGAAAGGTGAGGCAGATAACTTGCCGCGTCACTTGCCTATTATCCCAGAGAAATTTGACCCCATTGTGAAGCTCCTGGGCAAGCCGCAATATGCCAGCCCAGCTGAGCTCAAAGCCAATCCACGTGCACGCAGCGCGGTAATGCGTGTGGCGGAGAAGTTACGGTGAGCCGGATTTATGCAAAACCACTACCGCGTTTGAGCGGTATTTTGCTGTTTTTGTTTGTGGCTAATTTGCTTTCAGCGGTGGCGGTTTCGTATGCCTCACATAACAGCCGTAAGTACTTAAATGAGCTGTTTGAGGCAACGCAAATTCGCGATCGAGCCCAGGCTGAGTGGGGGCGTTTTATTTTAGAACAGAGCACCTGGACCGCGCACAACCGTATTGAAACCCTAGCTGTGCAGCAGTTGGGTATGCATATTCCGGAGCCGGCAGCGGTGCGGATGGTGAGCCCATGAAATACTTTAAAGGCATGGAGCACCCATACCGCTTTATTATTATTTTAGTACTGCTGTTTGCTCTAGTGGCTGCTATTGCTTCACGCATCGTGCACTTGCATATTTTTCGGCATGAGTTTTTAGCCATGCAGGGTGATGCGCGAGCGGTACGTCATATCCCTATTCCAGCGCACCGTGGGGTGATTACCGACCGCAATGGTGAGCCGCTGGCGGTGAGTACGCCGGTGCTGACCTTGTGGGCTAACCCTAAAGAATTATTAGCAGATAAGGCACGCTGGCCAGAGTTGGCTAGCGCTTTGGAGCTGCCGCCGGCTGATTTAGCCAAACGCATTGAAAGCAACGCCGCCCGTGAGTTTATGTATTTGGCTCGCGGCTTAACGCCTGAGCGTGGGCAGGCGGTACTGGAGCGTAAAATTGCTGGGGTGTACAGCAAAGAAGAGTTTCGGCGTTTTTACCCTGCTGGGGAAGTGGCTGCGCACCTAGTTGGTTTTACCGATATTGATGAGCATGGTCGCGAAGGGGTAGAGCTGGCGTTTGATGAGTGGCTCACTGGTGTGCCGGGTAAGCGTCAGGTAATTAAAGATCGTCGTGGCGACTTAATTCGTGATGTACAGGTGAAAGAAAATGCCAAGCCTGGCAAACAGTTGGCATTGTCGATTGACTTGCGTTTGCAGTATTTAGCGCACCGCGAGCTGCGTAATGCACTGCTTGAGTTTGAAGCTAAAGCCGGCTCCTTAGTGATGGTGGACGTGCGCACCGGTGAAGTGTTAGCCATGGTTAATCACCCCACTTACAATCCGAACAACCGACGCCAGCTTAATCCGCAAGCAATGCGTAACCGCGCAATGGTGGATGTGTTTGAACCAGGTTCAACAGTTAAACCTTTTTCCATCGCGGCAGCCTTGGGCACTGGCCGCTGGACGCCAGAATCTACGGTGGATACCGGCAATGGCAGCTTTAAAATTGGGCGCTATACCATTCGTGATGTGTCCCGTGGTGGTTTGCTGGACTTGACGGAAATATTGAAAAAATCCAGTAACGTCGCGATCAGTAAAATTGCTTTGGATATTGGGGCACAGCCGGTGTACGCGATGATGCAAAACGTGGGTTTTGGTGCAGATACCGGTCTAAGTTTCCCCGGTGAACGGGTTGGGCAATTACCCATGCACCGGAAGTGGGGACAGGCAGAAACAGCAACTTTGGCTTATGGCTATGGTTTGTCCGTGACTGCCGTGCAGTTGGCCCATGCTTTTGCTGTATTGGCCAATGATGGTCGCAATATTCCGCTCTCGCTCCTGCGTCAAGACCGTGTTCCAGCGGATGGTGTGCAGGTGATGGATGCGCAGATTTCCAAGTCGGTCATGGGCATGTTGCAAGCTGTGGTTGAAGAACCCGGTGGCGGTGGCTCACGAGCGCGAGTGCCGGGTTATCACGTCGGCGGTAAAAGTGGTACCGCGAAAAAATTAGCCAGCGGTGGTGGTTATACCGAAAGCTCCTACCGCTCATTGTTTGCAGGCGTGGCGCCCATTGAAAATCCGCGGGTAGCTGTGGTGGTGGTGATTGATGAGCCAAGTAAAGGCGGATATTACGGTGGTTTGGTGGCCGCCCCAGTGTTTGGTCGCGTGACCGCTGGCGCTTTACGCATGCTCAATGTGCCACCCGATAACTTGCCCACAGAAACACAGACAGCAGTGGTTGACTCTACACAGGGAGGGCGCGGCTAATGGCAATACCTTTAAATAAATTATTCGCGCAAGCGCCGAGTGCCAACTTAATTCGTGAGTTGACCTTAGACAGTCGCAAAGTACGTCCCGGTGATTTGTTTTTAGCTGTGGATGGTCTTGAGCAAGATGGTCGCGATTATATTGGCGATGCGGTGGCCCGTGGTGCTGCAGCGGTAGTTTACGAAGCTGCTGGCGCGCCCGCTATGCAGGACAGTGAAGCTTTATTGCTGCCGGTACATAATTTGCAAGCGCAGTTGTCAGAGATTGCCGGGCGCTTTTATGGCGAGCCAAGCCGTATGTTGCGTGTGGTTGGGGTCACTGGTACCAACGGTAAGACCAGTGTTACCCAGTTGTTAGCACAGGCATCCGACTTACTAGGTCAGCCATGTGGCTTGATCGGCACTCTCGGTAACGGTTTTTATGGCAACTTAGCCAGTGGTCGGTTTACCACACCGGATCCTCTGACTGTGCAAGCCACTCTCGCTGATTTGAAAAATGCAGGCGCTAAAGTGGTGGCCATGGAGGTGTCTTCCCATGGTTTGGCGCAGCAACGCATTAGCGCAGTGACAGTGGCAGTGGCGGTGTTAACTAACTTGACCCGCGATCACCTTGATTATCACGGCTCGATGCAGGCGTATGCGCAAGCTAAAGCCAGTTTGTTTAACTGGCCAGAATTGCGCACGGCAGTATTGAATATTGATGATGAGTTTGGTCGCGAGCTGGCGACACAAACCAGCGCTACACGGGTTATTAGCTATAGCTTAACCGATAGCAGTGCCAGTATTTATTGCCGCAATACCCGCTTTAGTAACAGTGGAATTGAGGCTGAAGTTGTCACCGCACAGGGTGAAGGTAATTTATCCAGCCATTTACTTGGGCGCTTTAATTTAAGTAATTTGCTCGCGGTTATTGGTGCTTTATTAGCGCTGGGGCACTCCCTTGAGCAGGCATTAGCGGTGATCCCCAAACTGCAGAGCCCAGCAGGGCGCATGCAAGTGTTGGGTGGTGCTCAATGCCCAGCGGTGGTGGTGGACTACGCCCATACTCCTGATGCTTTAGAGCAGGTGCTAACTGCCTTGCGCCCACATGTTGGCGCTAATGGCCGTCTGTTGTGTTTATTTGGCTGTGGCGGTGAGCGTGACATCGGTAAGCGTGTGCTGATGGCTGAGGTGGCGGAGCGTTTGGCTGATGCGGTGCTGGTCACCGATGACAACCCCCGCGGAGAAGATCCGGCGGCTATTCGGGCTCAGATCTTACAAGGCTTTAGCGCCCAAGCTGAGGTCACTGAAGTGGCTGGACGCGCCGCCGCGATCGCTCAGTTCGTGGCGCAGGCCAATGCGGGTGATGTGATTGTTCTGGCTGGCAAAGGCCACGAGGATTATCAAGAAATTAATCAGCAGCGTGAGCACTTTTCCGATATCGAACAAGCAGAGCAGGCGTTAGCTGCATGGCAGGTGGCGCATGTTTAAACCAATGCAGTTAAGCCAGTTGCTGGCTCCCTTGCAGGGTTCTCTGCACGGTGCAGACGTTGAGTTTAGCGTGCTGGGTACAGACAGCCGCAAAGTGATCCGTGGACAGTTGTTTGTTGCTTTACGCGGTGAGTTCTTTGATGGGCATGATTATTTAGCAGATGTTGCCAAGCGTGGTGCGGCTGCCGCTGTGGTTGAAGAGTTGCAGCCAGAGGTGAATATTGCGCAGATCTGTGTCGCTGATACGCGCCTGGCTTTAGGGCACATAGCCCTGCTGAATCGTCAACAGTTTACTGGCCCAGCTGTTGCGGTGACTGGTTCGAGCGGCAAAACTACAGTTAAAGAAATGCTTGCGAGTATTTGTCGAAGTGCTTTAGGTAGCCAAGCTGTATTGGCCACTCGCGGTAATTTAAATAATGAGTTGGGTGTGCCATTTACCTTGCTCGAACTTAACGGCCAGCATCGTGCGGCAGTGGTTGAGCTGGGCGCTTCACGTCCCGGGGAAATAGCCTACACGGCAGCTTTAGTGCAGCCGCAAGTGGCGGTGATCAGCAATGCTGGCATGGCCCATGCCGGTGAGTTTGGTGGCCCTGAGCATATTATTTTAGCTAAAGGCGAGATTCTGGACGGTTTAACTGCTGCACAGACCGCTGTGCTTAACTTGGATGATCCAGCGTTTGCACAGTGGCGGGCACGCAATAGCCTTTGCCAGGTGCTGAGTTTCTCAACGAAAAATTCAGCAGCTGATATTTACGCCAGTGACATTAATAGCAATGCCCAAGGGCGCATGGGGTTTAACTTACAGGGCGTCGCTGGTGAGTGCTTTATTCAGCTGGCGGTGTTGGGGTTACATAATGTCAGCAATGCCTTGGCCGCGGTGGCTGCAGCCCATGCTTTGGGTATGCCGCTGACTGCTATTCAAGAAGGCCTGGAAAGCATGAAGGCCATATCTGGGCGCAGTGTGGTGCATGAGTGTGCCAATCACGTACAAATCATTGATGACAGCTATAACGCCAATCCAGCATCGATTCGTGCCGCTATTGATGTGCTGCAAACGATGCCAGGGCAGCGGGTGCTAGTGCTCGGCGATATGGGCGAGTTGGGGGCTTGGGCAGAGCAAGAGCACGCTCAAGTCGGTGTCTATGCCAACGGTAAAGTTGATGCGGTTTTTGCGGTTGGGCCACTGATGCAGCACGCCATTGCACAATATTCTGGTGTTTCAGGGCACTTTCTCGCGCAAAACAGTCTGATCGAAGCACTACTCGCGCAAGTGAGTGGTCCTGCAACACTTTTAATTAAAGGTTCACGTGGTGCGGCAATGGAAAACGTTGTTAATGCGCTGCGTACTGGTCTAGGGGATGCACTCTGATGTTGCTTTTATTGGCGGAGTACTTACAGCAGTACTACAAAGGCTTTGCGGTCTTTCAGTACCTGACTCTGCGCGGAGTTTTTGGCGTCATTACAGCTTTGTTGATGTCGCTGTGGTTGGGGCCGAAAATGATCCGTAGCTTACAGCGCTTACAAATTGGTCAGTCGGTGCGCACTGATGGTCCGCAATCACACCTCTCAAAATCAGGTACGCCAACTATGGGTGGTGCGTTGATTTTGGCTTCCATTACCATCAGTACCTTGCTCTGGGCTGATCTTAGCAACCGCTATGTATGGATTGTTTTGCTAGTCACCATTTTATTTGGAGCCATTGGCTGGGTGGATGATTACCGTAAAGTGGTGGAGAAAAACTCCCGTGGTTTGCCCGGTCGCTGGAAATACTTTTGGCAGTCTGTATTTGGTTTGGCTGCGGCCTTAGTGCTGTACTTTACGGCGCAAACCCCAGCAGAAACCGCACTGATTGTGCCGTTCTTAAAAGGTATCAGTATTCCGTTGGGTGCTGGCTTTATTGTGCTGACTTACTTAGTGATCGTGGGCACCAGTAACGCGGTCAACCTCACGGACGGTCTCGACGGCTTAGCGATTCTGCCCACAGTGATGGTGGGTGGTGCTTTAGGTATTTTTGCTTATGTGACCGGTCATGTGACCTTTGCTGAGTACTTGTTTATTCCGTACGTGCCCGGTGTGGGCGAGCTGATTATCTTTTGTGGTGCACTGATGGGTGCCGGTCTAGGCTTTTTATGGTTCAACACCTATCCCGCACAGGTATTTATGGGTGACGTCGGTGCTTTAGCCTTGGGTGCGGCGCTGGGGACTGTGGCGGTGGTAGTTCGCCAGGAAATCGTGCTGTTTATTATGGGCGGAGTGTTTGTGGTTGAAACACTGTCGGTGGTGATTCAAGTCGCCTCCTTTAAATTAACCGGTAAACGCGTGTTTCGGATGGCACCGATCCATCACCACTTTGAATTGAAAGGTTGGCCAGAGCCACGGGTGATAGTGCGTTTCTGGATTATTACCGTAGTGCTAGTCCTGATTGGACTGGCGACCCTGAAGTTGAGGTAAGACTGGTGCAGAGCAATCGTCAGCAAGCACAGGTCGTGGTCGGCCTGGGTAAAAGTGGTATGTCTCTGGTGCGTTTTTTAGCGCGCCACGGGCAGGCTTTTGCCGTTGCTGACAGCCGTGAGACACCACCAGAGCTCAGTACCTTGCAGCGCGAGTACCCGCAGGTGAGTGTGCATTGTGGTCCATTGTCGGCAGCACAGTTAAGTGCCGCGCAGGTGTTATACGTCAGTCCTGGTTTAGCCTTAAGTACACCGGCACTGCAGGCGGCAATCGCGCAAGGCGTCAGCATCTCTGGGGACATTGATTTGTTTGCTCAATATGCCCGTGCACCCATTGTGGCGATTACCGGCTCTAATGCGAAAAGTACTGTCACCACTTTAGTGGGGCAGATGTTTGCTGCAGCCGGTCTCAAGGTCGCCATTGGCGGTAACTTAGGCGTACCAGCGCTTGACCTGCTGGATGATGCGGTGGATGTGTATGTGATGGAGTTATCCAGCTTTCAGTTGGAAACCACCACTCATCTGCAAGCGCGTGTCGCTGTGTGTTTAAACATCAGTGAAGATCATATGGATCGCTATGACGATCTGCAGGATTATATTGCTGCTAAACAGCGAGTGTTTAACGCTGCCCAGGCGCTGGTAGTAAACCGTGATGATCTGCTCTCGCAGCCTCAGCAAGCGCATACTAGCGTCATTAGTTTTGGCCTGTCGCAACCGGCGGCGGGAGAGTTTGGCTTACGTGAGCACCAAGGTGAAACCTATTTAGCTTATGGGAATGAACTGCTCTTAGCGGTGAGTCGTTTAAAAGTTCGTGGCAGCCACAACTATGCCAATGCTCTGGCCGCTTTGGCCATTGGCGCATCTATGGCACTGCCCATGGCGGCCATGTTGACGGCGCTACAGGCGTTTGCAGGGCTTGAGCACCGTTGCCAGTGGCTGCGCAATAGGCATGGCGTGGATTGGTATAACGACTCCAAGGCCACCAATGTTGGTGCGGCATTAGCAGCCATTGAAGGGCTCGGAGCTGGTAGCTCAGGCAAGCTGGTATTGATTGCTGGTGGCGATGGCAAGGGCGCAGACTTTTCCAGCCTGCAGGCACCTGTAGCGCAGTATTGCCGTGCGGTGATTGTTTTGGGGCGTGATGCCGAGCAGGTTGCACAAGCTTTGGCTGCAGCTGTGCCGATTGAGCGAGTCAGCAGCCTGACTGCAGCAGTGCAGTTGGCCGCGCAATTAGCACAAGCAGGCGATAGCGTTTTGTTGGCGCCGGCTTGCGCCAGTCTGGATATGTTCAAAAGCTTTGAAGAGCGTGGTGAAAAATTTGCGCAAGCGCTTGAGGAGTTGCCATGAATATTCGCAACGCGTTTTCGCTGCCGTCACCTTGGCGCCATAACAATCAAATGGACATTGATTTCCCGCTATTAGTGGCTTGCGCATTACTGATGGGCATCGGTTTGGTCATGATTGCCTCGGCGTCATCGGCCATTGCCGATACCAATACCGGCAATACTTTCCATTACTTTATTCGCCACATGATTTATATCGTGGTGGCCTTAACTGCTGGCGCTTTAACGTTATTTGTACCAATGGCAGTGTGGCAGCGCTATAGCGGCTGGCTGCTGGTGTTGGCCTTTTTTGTGTTAATTCTGGTGTTGATTCCGGGCATTGGCCGTGAAGTGAACGGCTCCATGCGCTGGATTGGTGTGGGGGTATTTAATATCCAGCCATCGGAACTGGCCAAGCTGTTTATGGTGATTTTCATTGCTGGGTTTTTAGTACGCCGCAAAGATGAGGTTAAGCAGCGCTTGCGCGGTTTACTCAAGCCATTATTTCTCGCGCTGCTGATGGCCGGACTCCTGATTAAAGAACCCGACTATGGCGCTGTGGTGGTGATGCTGGGCACTGTGGTGATCATGCTGTATTTAGGTGGTGTGCGCTTAATGCTGTCACTGCCTTTACTCGCTATTTTGATTTTTGGTTTGGTGCAGTTTGTTGGTCTTGAAGGCTATCACTTGGCGCGCCTAACCAGCTTTACTAACCCGTGGGAGGATCAATACGGCAGTGGTTACCAGCTCACCCAGGCGCTGATTGGTTTTGGCCGTGGCGAGTGGTTTGGTTTGGGCTTGGGGAACAGTATTCAAAAACAATTTTTCCTACCAGAGGCGCATACCGACTTTGTTTTTTCGGTGCTAGCAGAAGAGTTGGGCATGTTTGGCGCTTTAGTGACGTTGCTACTGTTTGCCTTTGTCAGTGTGCGCGCCTTAATGATTGGCGCTTGGGCTGAGCAAGCTAAGCAGTACTACTCAGCCTATGTTGCCTATGGCTTGGCCCTGCTGTGGATTGCGCAAGTGGTGATTAATCTTGGGGTAAATACCGGTTTGTTACCCACTAAAGGTTTAACTCTGCCTTTTATCAGTTATGGCGGTAGCTCCTTAGTGGTCTGCTGCGTGAGTTTAGCGATTTTATTACGGATTGAATGGGAGCGGCGCACGCAATTGCTGTCGGCCAACTCAATGAGTAAGGCGCAAATTGCTGCCATGGCCAAGGGGGTGCGTGATGCGCGGTAATATTTTAATTATGGCGGCCGGTACCGGTGGTCACGTGTTTCCTGCTTTAGCCTGTGCGCAAGAATTTAAAGCTCGCGGTTATCAAGTGCATTGGTTGGGAGCTGGGCGCGGCATTGAAAATGAGCTGGTGCCTGAAGCGGGCTTTACCTTACACACCTTAAAAGTGGATGGTTTGCGTGGCAAAGGCGTGGCTTCATTATTGACGGCCCCCTTTAAACTGCTGGCTGCGCTATGGCAGGCCAAACGCTTAATGGGTCAATTGCAGCCCGTATGTGTTTTAGGCTTCGGTGGTTATGTGACTGGGCCTGGTGGTTTGGCAGCGAAGTTGTCATCAGTGCCGCTGGTGATTCATGAGCAAAATGCCGTGGCGGGAACAGCCAATCGAGCTTTGTCAGTGTTTGCTACGCGGGTGTGTGAGGCTTTTCCGGGGACATTTAAACAGCGCAAAAACTGTGTCACAACCGGCAACCCAGTACGTGAGTCATTGTTTTTAGCAACACCGCGTAATGACTTGCAGCAGCGCGCAGTGAACCTGTTAGTGCTAGGTGGCAGCCTAGGTGCTGAGCCACTGAATAAGTTAGTGCCGGCAGCTTTAGCGCAATTGCCGCAAGAGTTACGCCCAGAGGTTTTTCATCAAGCGGGACGCGAGCACGATCAAATTACCCGCGAGCGTTATGCAGAGGCTGCTGTAGTCGCGCAAGTGGTGCCCTTTATCAGTGATATGGCGCGTGCTTATGCTTGGGCGGATTTAGTTATTTGCCGCGCTGGTGCGTTAACTGTCAGTGAGCTGGCAGCGGCTGGTTTGGCAGCATTTTTAGTGCCACTGCCGCATGCCATTGATGATCACCAAACCCGCAATGCAGAATTTTTGGCAAAGCAAGGCGCTGCTGTCTTGTTGCCGCAACATGCTACTGATGCAGATCGTTTGGCTGCACAGTTAAAAGAGGTATTGATGGATAAGCAACGCATTAAAACCATGGGCGAACAAGCGCGACTACAGGCGCAGCCCGATGCTACACAGCAAGTTATCGCTGTGTGTTTGGAGGTGGCCCGTGGTTGATTTATTACAGCCAACATCAGCAGAAATGCGCCGTATGCGCCGAATTCGCCGCATTCATTTTATTGGTATCGGCGGTACCGGTATGTGTGGGATTGCGGAAGTATTGCGCAACCTGGGCTATGAAGTATCGGGCTCTGATCTTAAGCCTTCAGCGGTCACCGAGCGCTTGCAAAGCCTTGGGGTGAATGTGGTGTTCGGCCATCACGCGGAAAACGTTGAGCATGCGGATGTATTGGTGGTCTCCAGTGCGATTAATCCATCCAAAGTGGCACGGGGCCTAGAGCGCCGTATTCCTGTCGTGCCTCGTGCGGAAATGCTTGCTGAATTGATGCGCTACCGTCATGGCATTGCGGTGGCTGGTACCCATGGCAAAACCACGACAACCAGCTTGTTAGCCTCAGTGTTTGCCGCAGCGGGTCTTGATCCAACCTTTGTGATTGGCGGCCGCTTAAATGCCGCAGGCAGTAACGCGCAGCTGGGTGGCGGTTGCTATCTCATCGCGGAAGCCGATGAAAGCGACGCCAGCTTCTTGCACTTGCAGCCGATGGTGTCGGTGGTGACCAATATTGATGCTGACCACATGAGCACCTACGGCGGTGACTTCAATAAGCTGAAGAAAACATTTGTTGATTTTTTACATAACTTACCGTTTTACGGTTTGGCAGTGCTGTGCATTGATGATCCATCAGTGCGGGAAATCGCCAAGCAAGTGAAGCGACCAATGATTACTTACGGCTTCTCCGATGATGCTGATTTGCGTGCGGTGGATATCTCCCAAGCGGGCATGCACACCTCGTTTACCGTATTGCGCAAAGGTCGCGAGCCATTGCCCGTATCGGTGAATATGCCGGGCAAACATAATGTGCTCAATGCTTTGGCGACCATTGCCATTGCCACTGATGAAGGCATTGCTGATTCGGCAATTATCGCAGGTCTATCTGGTTTTGAAGGCGTTGGTCGGCGCTTCCAAGTGTTTGGCGAGTTGCCTGTTGCTGGCGGTAACGTGATGTTGGTGGATGATTATGGTCATCACCCTAGCGAAGTCGCGGCAGTGATTAAAGCAGTGCACGATGGTTGGCCAAACCGTCGCTTAGTGATGGTCTATCAGCCGCACCGTTACAGCCGTACCCGTGATTTATACGAAGATTTTGTACAGGTTTTAGGTGAAACCAATGTGCTACTGATGCTGGAAGTGTACCCAGCTGGGGAAGAACCTATTCCTGGCGCAGGCAGCCGTCAGCTGTGCCATAGCATTCGTCAACGCGGCCGTCTTGATCCTTTATATGTGGAACGTGGTGCTGATTTAGCGCCGTTGTTACAGCCCTTATTACAGCCCGGCGATATTTTACTGTGCCAAGGTGCAGGGGATGTTGCTGGCATTGCGCCGAGTTTAATTAAACACCCGTTATTTAATCCACAGGAGGCGCAGTCATGAGTCAGCCGCTTGCTCCACAAGCTTTTGGCCGAGTTGCTGTTTTGTATGGCGGACACAGTGCTGAGCGTGAGGTTTCGCTTAAATCAGGCGCGGCAGTTTTAGCTGCTCTGCAAGCTGCAGGTGTCGATGCCTTCGCCATTGACGTGGGTGATGATTTGCTTGCGCAGCTGTGTGCAGAGCGCATTGATCGGGCTTTTATTGTCTTGCATGGCCGTGGTGGTGAAGACGGTACTGTGCAGGGCTTGCTAGAGTGTGCGGGTATTCCCTATACCGGCAGTGGCGTGTTGGCCTCGGCTTTAGCCATGGACAAACTGCGCACTAAGCAAATTTGGCACAGTATCGGTTTACCGACCCCACGTCATGCCACTCTTAGCAGCGCGCAGGACTGCGAGCAGGCAGCGCAAACCTTAGGTTTCCCCTTAATTGTGAAACCAGCCAATGAGGGCTCCAGCATTGGTATGGCGAAGGTTGATGACTTAGCCGCGTTACTCACGGCTTGGCAAGCTGCACGCGAGTTTGACTCGCAAGTGTTAGTTGAGCAGTGGATCACCGGGCCAGAGTTTACTGTGGCCATGTTGGGTGGGCAGGTATTACCGCCGATTCGCTTAGCGACCAACAACGCTTTTTATGATTATGAAGCCAAGTACTTATCCAATGAGACGCAGTATCAGATTCCTTGCGGTTTAGACGCGCAAAAAGAAGCGGAGCTGCGCAACTTAACTGCACAGGCATGCCAAGCCTTAGGGGTGACCGGGTGGGGGCGTGCCGATGTGATGCAGGACGCTGAGGGGCGTTTTTGGTTATTAGAGGTAAACACAGTCCCCGGCATGACGGATCACAGCTTAGTGCCAATGGCGGCGCAGGCAGCGGGCTTAGATTTCAGTGCTTTGGTGCTGCAGATTTTGGCTGGCACCTTGCAGGCGCGAGGTTAACCCTGTGGCTAGTGCAACGCAGCAAAAGAAGACTGCCGCTCGGCGTGGGGCGACGCGAAAAGCGCCTGCGCGCGGGGCCAGTCGTGCTGTGTCGCCGAAAAAGTCACGGCAATGGCCGCAGCCGAATTGGAAAATAATTGCTCGTGTGGCTGTGCTTGCATTAGCGCTTGCGCTGTTATTTGGGGTTGCGCGTGGCTGGCCGTTATTGCAGCCGCACATCAACCCACAGATTTCTAAAATCCGTGTGCTTGGTGAGTTAAGCGCGCTGCGGCAAGAAGCAGTAGAGCAGCAGTTGCTGCCCTACAGTACGGGCTTGTTTTTATCCGTGGATATCCAACGGGTGCGCAGTGCTTTAGAGGAATTGCCTTGGGTTGCTAGCGCTGAGGTTAGCCGTATTTGGCCAGATCAGCTGGAGGTTGTGATTCAAGAGCAGTTGCCGGTGGCACGTTGGGGCGAGAAAGCGTTGTTGAGCACTCAGGGTTACTTATTTACCACTGCAGACGTTGATGCTTATGCGCACTTACCTCAATTGCTCGGCCCTAAAGATGCGCAGTTGCGAGTGATGCAGCAGTACCTGACGTTTAGTCAGGCGCTGCGGCCTTTAGGTTACTCGATTAAACAGCTGGAAATGCGTGAGCGTGGCAGTTGGTTTTTAACCACACAAACGGGGCTGCAGCTGTTATTTGGACGTGATCACTTGGTGGATAAAATGCGTCGTTTTGCTGTGGTACATGAGAAAGAGTTGAAGCAACAAATTGATAAAATTGAACGGGTTGATTTGCGTTATGCCAATGGCTTGGCCGTTGCTTGGCGCGCCCCGACTGACAGCGAGACTACAGCAGTGGTGGCACAGTGAAGGAGAGAAAATTGATGGCACAAGAGAATAACCACAACATGATTGTTGGTCTTGATATCGGCACGTCCAAAGTTGTGGCGCTGGTCGCCGAAGTCACTCCTGAGGGTGAGCTGAATATTATTGGTATTGGCACCCACCCAACCCGCGGCTTAAAAAAAGGCGTGGTGATTAATATTGAGTCAACCGTGCAATCCTTGCAAAGAGCAATAGAAGAAGCACAGAGCATGGCTGCTTGCCATATTCACTCAGCTTTTGTGGGCATTGCCGGCAGCCATATTCGCAGTCAAAACTCCGATGGCATTGTCGCGATTCGTGATCGCGAGGTCAGTAGCGCGGATTTAGAGCGAGTACTTGATGCAGCTCAGGCTGTAGCCATCCCATCGGATCAAAAAGTGCTGCACACCTTGGCGCAAGATTATGTGATTGATAATCAAGAAGGTGTGCGTGAGCCGCTGGGCATGTCCGGTGTGCGTTTAGAGGCACGGGTACATGTGGTGACTTGCGCCATTAACGCTTCACAAAACATTGAGAAGTGCGTGCGCCGCTGTGGTTTAGAAATTGAAGATGTGATTCTTGAGCAGCTGGCCTCGGCCACCGCCGTGCTGACTGATGATGAGAAAGAGCTTGGCGTGTGTTTAGTGGATATCGGTGGTGGTACCACAGACATTGCCATCTTTACCGAAGGCGCGATTCGTCATACGGCAGTGATTCCAATTGCCGGTGATCAAGTCACCAATGACATTGCCATGGCCCTGCGCACACCAACGCAATATGCCGAAGAAATTAAAATTCGTTACGCCTGTGCTTTAGCCAAGTTAGCTGGCCCCGGCGAGACCATTAAAGTGCCGAGTGTGGGCGATCGTCCGCCACGTGAGCTGTCGCGCCAAGCTTTGGCTGAAGTGGTGGAGCCGCGCTACGAAGAACTGTTTAGCCTGATTCTCGCCGAGCTGCGTCGCAGTGGTTACGAGGACATGATTCCAGCAGGCATCGTGCTGACCGGTGGTACCGCCAAAATGGAAGGTGCGATTGAGTTGGCAGAAGAAATTTTCCATATGCCGGTGCGACTAGGAGCGCCCCAAGGCATTAAAGGTATTGGTGATGTTGTCCGCAACCCAGTCTATTCAACCGCGGTTGGTTTACTGGTCTATGGTCTGCGTAAACAGACCGAAGGTACGATTTTACCAGGCCCTGGCTACGAGCATTTAGAAGAAAAAACGCCAGTGTTAACCCGTGTTAAACGCTGGCTGCAAAATCAGTTGTAATTAAAAATACCAGTGCAAGCTGGACTATAACGATAAGGGTAGGAGAGAGCTATGTTTGAATTAGTTGACCAGACTCCGCAGAGTGCTGTGATTAAAGTTATCGGTGTCGGTGGTGGTGGCGGTAACGCTGTTAACCACATGGTGGCCAATAATATCGAAGGTGTTGAGTTCATTTGTGCTAACACTGATGCGCAAGCGTTGCGTGATATTACTGCGCGCACTATTTTGCAACTTGGCACTAATGTCACTAAAGGTTTAGGTGCCGGCACCAATCCTGATGTTGGACGTCAAGCTGCTGAAGAAGACCGTGAGCGCATTGCAGAAGTTCTACAAGGAACTGACATGGTATTTATCACCACAGGAATGGGTGGTGGTACCGGTACCGGTGCTGCGCCAATTATTGCGCAAGTGGCAAAAGAAATGGGCATCTTGACTGTGGCGGTTGTCACCCGTCCTTTCCCGTTTGAAGGCCGTCGTCGTTTGCAAATTGCGAACGAGGGTATCCGTGCGTTGAGCGAACACGTGGATTCTTTGATTACTATTCCCAATGAAAAACTTCTGACAATACTGGGCAAAGATGCCAGCTTATTGTCTGCATTTGCTAAAGCCGATGACGTTTTAGCGGGTGCGGTACGGGGTATTTCTGACATCATTAAGCGCCCAGGCATGATTAACGTTGACTTTGCTGACGTTAAGACTGTGATGAGCGAGATGGGTATGGCTATGATGGGCACAGGTTGTGCCAGCGGTCCAAATCGTGCCCGTGAAGCGACCGAAGAAGCGATCCGTAACCCATTGCTCGAAGATGTTAACTTGCACGGTGCGCGGGGTATTTTGGTAAATATCACTGCCGGCCCTGACTTGTCTTTGGGCGAGTACGCTGAAGTGGGTAGCATCATTGAAGAGTTTGCCTCTGATGAAGCTATGGTCAAAGTCGGTACGGTGATTGATCCAGATATGCGTGATGAGCTGCATGTTACTGTGGTCGCTACTGGTTTAGATGCGCGTGTAGAAAAGCCCGTAAAGGTGGTGGATAACACCAGTACGCTAAAAGTCAGCACCACAGTGCCTGCGATGACGCCGGTTCTGGATGATGACAAAGAAGTGAACTATAACCAGTATGATCGTCCGACGACACAGCGCCGTGCAGCCGGTGGGGCAGCGACTGCCAGCAAGCCAAGTAACCAAGAAGAGATGGATTATTTAGATATTCCAGCTTTCTTACGTCGCCAAGCGGATTGAGTAAATGTTTGGTTTGCCGGTTGATTTCTTTATTGGCGCGGCATCTGTTAAGATGCTGCGCATTATTGAAACCTATTCGCAACCAGTATAGCAGCGGCTTAAGTCATGATTAGACAACGCACCTTGAAAAATATTATCCGTGCCACCGGCATCGGTTTGCACTCAGGCGAAAAGGTCTACCTGACTTTACGTCCGGCAGCAGTGAATACGGGTATCGTATTTCGCCGCATGGATTTAGATCCAGTGGTAGAAATACCTGCTCTAGCAAAAAATGTGGGCGAGACCACTATGTCAACGACGCTGGTTAAAGGCGACGTTAAAGTGGATACCGTTGAGCACCTCTTGTCTGCCATGGCAGGCTTGGGAATTGATAACGCTTACGTCGAGCTATCGGCTTCTGAAGTACCTATCATGGATGGTAGTGCAGGGCCTTTTGTCTTTTTGATCCAGTCCGCTGGATTAGAAGAGCAAGATGCGCCTAAAGAGTTCATCCGGATTTTACGGGAAATTACCGTAGAAGATGGCGAGAAGCGTGCCACTTTTGTTCCTTTTGAAGGGTTTAAAGTGGGCTTTGAAATAGAATTCGACCATCCAGTGTTCGCCGGCCGTACGCAAACGGCCTGCGTCGACTTCTCCAGCACTTCTTTTGTTAAAGAAGTGAGTCGTGCCCGCACCTTTGGTTTTATGCGCGATATAGAGTATTTACGCACCAACAACTTGGCATTAGGCGGCAGCGTCGACAATGCCATTGTTGTGGATGAAGACTCTGTCTTGAACGAAGACGGTTTGCGTTATGAGGATGAGTTCGTTAAACACAAAATCCTCGATGCCATTGGTGATTTATATTTGCTAGGCAAAAGTTTGATTGGTGAGTTCCGTGGCTATAAGTCGGGACATGCGCTAAATAATCTCTTGTTAAGAACGCTTCTAGAGCAGCCTGATGCTTGGGAAGTGGTGACTTTTGCAGATGCAAGCACAGCTCCAATTTCCTATATGCGCCCTGCGGCGGCGATATAGGCTAAGCAGTATTCTTAAACCACCCTTTATGGGTGGTTTTTTTTGCCTGGCTGTTTCTGCTAGGCATGGTCCAGCTCAGTATTGTTCTTAATGATAATGGTGGTTCATTAAAATCAATAAAGCTTCTGCTTGTGCTGCAGCTCGCCTAGTCTCTGCTTAAATATTGTTGCCCACTGGCAACTTAGGAGGACACTATGGACTTTTCTTATAGCGCAAAAACTCAAGCCTTGCGCGAGCAGTTAACCAACTTTATGGATCAGCACATTGTGCCGCGCATTGGCGCTTGGCAACAAGAAGTTGCCGCAGGCATTTATCCTGTGTCTTTTATGGAAGACTTAAAAGCCTTAGCGCGCTCGGAAGGCTTATGGAATTTATTTTTACCTTCGCTAAAAGACGGTGAGCCAGGTCAGGGTTTGAGTAACCTTGAGTACGCCCCCTTGGCTGAGATCATGGGGCGCGTCAGCTGGGCATCTGAAGTGTTCAACTGTAATGCGCCAGATACAGGCAACATGGAACTGTTGCATATGTTCGCTACTGCAGAGCAGCGTGAGCAGTGGTTGAACCCCTTGCTAGCCGGAGAAATACGTTCGGCATTTGCCATGACAGAGCCAGATGTGGGTTCATCTGATGCCAGTAATATTCAGACTCTGATTCGTCGTGACGGTGATGAGTATGTGATCAATGGCCGTAAATGGTTTATTACTAATGCTGCACACCCTAACTGTAAGTTTATGATCGTCATGGGTAAAACTGACCCAGATGGTGATGCTAAACGTCAACAAAGCATGGTGATTGTGCCCATGGACACACCAGGTGTTGAGGTTGAACGCAATATCCCAGTGATGAACCATATTGCTCCGGAAGGGCACTGTGAGATCGTCTTGCGTGATGTGCGTGTGCCAGCAGCAAACTTACTCGCTGAAGAAGGCGACGGCTTTATGATGGCGCAGGCGCGCTTAGGGCCGGGTCGTGTGCACCACTGCATGCGTTCGATTGGTATGGCCGAGCTGGCTTTGGAATTGATGGTAGAGCGTGCCCAAGAGCGTAAAACCTTTGGTCGCTACTTGTTTCAGCATGGCAGCGTTTCTGAGTGGATTGCCCGCTCCCGCATGGAAATTGAACAGGCGCGTTTGTTGGTATTAAAAACAGCGTGGATGATTGATGAAGTGGGTGCGCGTACTGCACGTAAAGAGATCGCCATGATTAAAGCTGTCATTCCCACGATGCACTCACAAGTGGTTGATCGTGCGATCCAAGTCTTTGGTGCTATGGGTTTAACCCCTGACACCCCACTGTCTGATTTGTGGATTGGCGCACGTTGCTTACGCCTCGCCGATGGCCCTGATGAGGTGCACTTGCGCAGTATTGCACGCATGGAGTTGCGCGATAGCGAAGCCAAGCGCGGTCATACGGCAGCCTACTTAACGCCACCTGAGCGTTAGTAAGTATTCAACTCGATGAAAACGAAAACAGCCCTGCATTGACAGGGCTGTTTTTTGTGCTTGTGGCGTACTGCTAGAGACCTTAATACAAGGGCGTTTGCTCTTCATCCTCTGGCGATAATTTGGTTTTCCAACCTTCTTGGCCAGGCAGAATTATATTGAGTAATAAGGCAATTACCGCGCAGAGTGAAATGCCTGATAAAGCAAAATCACCGCTGCCAATATGCATTCCGCCAATCCCGAAGACTAAGGTGACTGAGACAATAATCAAGTTGCGGGCCTCAGATAGGTCCACCTGATTACGAATTAAGGTATTTAAACCAACCACCGCAATAGAGCCAAACAGTAGGCATAAAATCCCCCCCATGACCGGCACTGGAATACTTTGCAAGGCTGCACCAAATTTTCCAATAAAGGCTAGAGCCATAGCTATCACTGCAGCCCATGTCATAATTTTGGGGTTGTAGTTTTTCGTCAGCATGACCGCGCCAGTGACTTCTGCATAGGTTGTATTGGGTGGGCCACCGAGCATACCGGCCGTGGTGGTGGCTAAGCCATCACCCAGAAGGGTGCGGTGCAGACCAGGCTGTTTAATGTAGTTTTGCCCAGTCACACTGCCGATCGCAATGATGCCGCCAATATGCTCAATGGCCGGGGCTAAAGCCACGGGCAACATAAACAAGATCGCACCAAGATGAAACTCTGGGGCAACAAAGGCTGGTGGCGCAAACCAAGGTGCTAGAGCAATAGCCTCAGTGCTGACTTGACCTAATATCACTGCCAAGCTACAGCCAACGATGATACCGGCCAAAATGGGCACTAAACGAAATAGACCGCGGCCTAAAGTGGCGACCGCTAATGTGGTCACTAGGGCTGACATGGAAATGAGCATGGCAGTGGGGTAAGCAATGAGCTGGCTGGCGCCGTCCCCTGACTTACCCATGGCCATATTCACCGCGGTGGGTGAGAGTGCCAAACCAATGCACATGATCACCGGCGCAATCACCACCGGCGGTAAGAGTTTGTCGATAAAGCCGGTACCCTTAAGGCGTACCGCTGCGCTGAGCAGCATATACACAGCGCCCGAGGCCATAATTGCGCCCAGTACTGCCGGTAAACCAAAGTTGGTTTTGGCGTACAAAATAGGGGCAATAAAGGCAAAGCTTGAGGCTACGAACACTGGGACTTGGCGCTTGGTTACCAGCTGGAAAAGTAATGTACCTATACCCGCAGTAAAAAGCGCAACGTTTGGATCCATACCGGTAATCAGCGGCATCAGCACTAATGCACCAAAGGCGACAAAGAGCATTTGCGCACCGGCGACAGCCTGACGCCAGATGGGCTCAGGAGGGTGAGTCAGCATTGCTTAGCTCTCCTTTTGCTTGGTACCAAATATTTTGTCTCCGGCATCACCCAGGCCCGGCACAATATAACTGTTGCTGTCTAAGCCTTGGTCAATGGAGGCGGTATAAATAGCTACATCGGGGTGAGCTGCGCTGACTGCGGCAATACCTTCCGGTGCGGCAACTAAGACCATGGCGCGAATTTCTTTACAGCCAGCCTTTTTTAACAGGTCAATGGTGGCAATCATCGAGTTGCCGGTGGCCAACATAGGGTCAATAATTAATGACAGGCGTGCTGGCATATCGGGGGCAAGTTTTTCTAAGTAGGTGTGGGCGGCTAGGGTATCCTCGTTGCGCACCACGCCAACAGCGCTGACTTTAGCGCCTGGAATCAAGCTTAAAACGCCTTCAAGCATACCAATACCAGCGCGTAAAATAGGTACAACAGTGATTTTTTTACCGGCTATTTTCTCAACCTCTACCGCACCGTTCCAACCTTCGATAACGTGGGTTTCTAAGCGCAGGTCTTTAGTCGCTTCATAAGTAAGTAGAGTGCCAAGTTCTTGGGCAAGCTCACGAAAGTTTTTTGTGCTGATATCAGCGCGGCGCATTAAACCAAGTTTGTGACGGATTAGCGGGTGACGGATTTCATGGGCAGACATGAAAAGCTCCAAAGATTAGGTGAAGTAGGTGTCTAGATTAAACGAAATAGAGGCGAAACGGCACTTTGTTTACTATCAATACTTGCTCAAAACAGTCTGTCGCAGTACCTTTTGCCCACTAAACCTTTAACGAAGAGCTCAGTAATGCCTGCTAACCTTGAACATATCCAGCAAATCATGGCCGAAGCCGATACTTTATTCAGCACCGAAGAAGTCGAAGCGGCCATTGACCGTGTCGCTGAGCAGATCAATCAGAAGTTATTTGACAGTAACCCTGTGGTTTTTTGTGTGATGAATGGTGGTTTGATTTTTTCTGGAAAATTACTGACCAAGTTAACCTTTCCGCTAGAGCAGTCGTATTTGCACGCCAGTCGCTACCGCAATGAAACCAGCGGCGGCGAACTGTTTTGGAAAGCTAAGCCAGAAGTGTCATTTATGGACCGTGAAGTATTGATTATTGATGATATTTTAGATGAGGGGCATACTCTGACGGCTATTATGGATTTCTGTAAGCGTGCCGGTGCCAGCAAAGTGCACACTGCTGTTTTAATGGATAAGCAGCATGAGCGTAAAGCGCGTCCTGACTTGAAAGCGGATTTTGTTGGCTTATATTGTGAAGACCGTTATATTTTTGGTTACGGTATGGATTATAAAGGCTACTGGCGTAATGCTGCGGGTATTTATGCGGTAAAAGGCATGTAATATTGGCTAGCAGCTACTTTTTCGCGTGTTGAGCAAGGCGCTCTAATGCTTTGCGCAGCACCGGATCACGGGTAGCTTCAGCGCTGGCTTGAATCATTTGCCCGGCTTGCTCTGAGAGCTCAATGCTGCGCGGTGGCGGTGTGTTAGGCTGGCTTGGCGGTCGTACTTTAAATTGAATCCGACTCAGCTGATTAAACTCAGGGACGCTTTGCAGTTGTTGTAGCAAGCGTTTTTGTTGGTAGCGTAAGCGGGTGGCCCAATGCCCGTCACTGACGATTAAAGTTAGCGTGCCGTCTTGATAAGTCGCAAGGCGACAATATGGGCGTACAGCAGGTTGCAAGTATTGGTTGAGAAGAACTTGTAAGCGGTCAATGATCTGCGCACGTGCTACTAAGCGTTGCAGTGAAGCATTATTGTGCAACACCGTGTCGGTTTTTTGCGCTTTAATAGGACGGTAGCTCATAGCTCACCTCGTACGGCAGGTTGATTACTTTGGCGTGAGCGTTTGGCCGGATAGGCCTTGAATTATGCTCAAGTCAGTACCATGTTACATAATCAGTATAGCCGACAAAAATAGAGTGGCTGTGGTTTAGGAATTATATTAACTGCCCGGTAAGTATGCGTGTTGATAAAGGCTACTTTATTCGCTAGCAAATACGGGTAGAATGGATTTTTTGTGCGGGTGAGTGCAGTACGACTTACGCGCCTTCACCCCCAAAAATGGAAACGTTATTAATTATGTTCGCGCCCTTATTCAGAAAGCTCCTTGGAAGCAAAAACGATCGTGATGTCAAACGCATGTATAAAGTGGTGAATACCATTAATGCGCTTGAAGAGCAGATGGTGGTTCTGTCCGATGAGCAGTTGCAAGCTAAAACCAATGAGTTTCGTGAGCGTTTTGCGGGTGGTGAAAGTCTTAATAAACTCCTGCCTGAAGCTTTCGCAGTGGTGCGAGAAGCCAGTAAGCGTGTCATGGGCATGCGCCACTTTGATGTGCAGTTGATTGGTGGACAAACCTTGCATGAAGGCAAAATTGCCGAAATGCGCACCGGTGAGGGTAAAACGTTAGTGGCAACCTTGGCGGTCTATTTAAATGCACTGCCGGGTAAAGGTGTGCATGTGGTGACGGTCAACGATTATCTAGCGCGCCGTGATGCCAACTGGATGCGTCCTTTGTATGAGTTTTTGGGCTTGAGTGTTGGCGTCGTTGTGCCTTTCCAAGATCCAGAAGATAAACGCGCCGCCTATGCCAGCGATATTACCTACGGTACCAATAACGAATTTGGTTTTGATTATCTGCGCGACAATATGGCGTTTAGCCTAGAAGAGAAATTCCAGCGCGAATTGCACTTTGCCGTCATTGATGAAGTGGACTCGATCTTAATTGATGAGGCGCGTACGCCTTTGATTATTTCTGGTCAAGCCGAAGACAGCTCTGAGTTGTATAAAAAAATCAACTTGATTATCCCTACCTTGAAACGTCATTTAGTGGGTGAAGATGAGCAAGTGCTGGAGGACGGCCACTACACCATTGATGAAGAAAGCCGCCAAGTAGAGCTGAACGAAGCCGGTCACCAGTATATTGAAGAAAAGCTTACAGAAATGGGCCTGTTGGCTGAGCATGAGTCGTTGTACTCTTCTAGCAACCTGAGCTTGCTAACCCACGTCAATGCCGGCTTGCGTGCACACACGCTGTTTCACCGTAACGTTGAGTATATTTTACAAAATGGTGAGGTGGTGCTGGTTGATGAGCATACCGGCCGCACCATGCACGGGCGTCGTTTATCAGAAGGTTTGCACCAAGCCATTGAAGCCAAAGAAGGTGTGCATATTCACCCAGAAAGCCAAACTCTGGCTTCGACCACTTTCCAGAACTACTTCCGTTTATACGAAAAGCTTTCGGGCATGACGGGTACGGCTGACACTGAAGCCTTTGAGTTTAGACAGATTTACGGCTTAGATGTCACTGTTATCCCAACGCACCGTAAAGTTGCGCGAATTGACCACAATGATTTGGTGTTTTTAACGCAGCCAGAAAAATATCTAGCCATTATCGCTGATATCCGCGAATGCCAAGAGCAAGGTCGTCCGGTGTTAGTGGGTACTGCCTCCATTGACAGCTCTGAGCATATTTCTGAAGTGCTGAAAGCGGAAGGTATTGAACACAAGGTACTGAACGCAAAACATCACGACTTAGAGGCCGATATTATTGCCCAGGCAGGTCGTCCAGGTTCAATCACCATTGCTACCAATATGGCTGGTCGCGGTACCGATATCGTGTTGGGCGGCAGTTGGGAAGCAGAAGTGGCTGGGCTGGAAGACCCCACTGAAGAACAAATTGCCGACATTAAAGCCAGTTGGCAAAAGCGCCATCAGCAGGTGATTGAAGCCGGTGGTTTGCATGTAATTGCCACCGAGCGTCATGAGTCGCGCCGAATTGATAACCAGTTGCGTGGTCGTTCTGGTCGTCAAGGTGACCCAGGTTCAACGCGCTTTTACTTGTCGCTGGAAGACAGTTTAATGCGTATTTTCGCCTCTGATCGGGTGAAAAACTTTATGAAAGCCTTGGGCATGAAGGAAGGCGAAGCCATTGAGCACCGCATGGTTAGCAACGCCATTGAAAAAGCCCAGCGTAAGGTTGAAGGGCGTAACTTCGACATGCGCAAGCAATTGCTTGAGTACGACGACGTGGCTAACGAGCAGCGTAAAGTGATTTACCACATGCGCAATGACTTGCTCTCAAGGGATGATGTCGGTGATGTCGTTACTGAGTTTAGATATGAGGTTTTATCCAGCACTATAGCGCAGTTTATTCCACCGCAGTCGCTACCTGAACAATGGGATATTGCTGGCTTGGAAGAGGCTTTAGCCGAAGGTTTTGGCGTACAGTTGCCGGTGCAAGAATGGTTGGATGCGGATGATACTTTGTACGAAGACACCTTGCTGGAGCGGATTCAGAATCAAGTTGTAGCCGCTTATGCAGAAAAAGAAGCCTTGGTTGGTGCTGAAGGTTTACGTAATTTTGAGAAGCAAATTATTCTGCGGGTGTTGGATGATTTATGGAAAGATCACTTAGCAGCGATGGATCACTTGCGGCACGGTATTCACTTGCGTGGTTATGCACAAAAGAATCCAAAGCAAGAATACAAGCGTGAGTCCTTTAACTTGTTCCGTGATCTACTGGATTCGATTAAGCGTGACTCAATCCGCGTGTTATCCAATGTGCAGATTCGCCAAGAAGATCCAGAAGAAGAAGCCGAGCGCGCACGTCAGCGTGCTGAAGAAATGGCGCAACGTATGCAGTTTCAGCATGAAGAAACGGCTGTTTTTGAAGATTCAGCCGCAGACGATGGAGAAGAATCTGAGCCTGTAGTGGCTGCCGCGCCAGTGCGCAATGAGCCAAAGGTTGGGCGTAACCAGCCCTGTACTTGTGGCTCAGGTAAAAAATACAAACATTGCTGTGGTCGTATCAGCTAAGGCAATAGAGCCGTCTGAGCAGTTTGTAGTGATTGTTTATTGAGATGTACGCCGCACCAGAATAGATCTGTGTGCGGCGTTTCTTTTCGCGCAGAGCGCATTAGATTGAGCGGAGAAATCGTATGGCGGTTGGATTAGGTGATTTACCAAAAATGCATCCTGTAGCAGGCTTTGAGTTAGGTATAGCCAGTGCTGGGATTAAAGCAGTAGGCCGCCGCGATGTGGTCGTGATGCGCTGCGCTGAAGGCAGCAGTGTAGCAGGCGTCTATACGCAAAATGCTTTTTGTGCCGCACCGGTCATTTTATGTAAGCAGCGTATGCAGTCTGCGCCCCGTTATTTAGTCGTCAATACTGGCAATGCCAATGCCGCCACCGGTGACTTAGGTTTGCAGGCGGCAAATGCAGTGTGTCAGCAATTGGCTGATTTAGTTGGCTGCCCGCTGCAGCAGGTGTTGCCTTTCTCCACTGGGGTTATTGGTGAACAGTTGCCCGTAGAAAAAATTACCGCTGCTTTGCCGGCGGCGCTGGCAGATTTGCGTGAAGATAACTGGGCTTTGGCCGCCGAAGGCATCATGACCACGGATACCTTGCCGAAGGGTGCCAGCGTGCAGTTTCAGCACGGCGAGGTGACCCTGACGGTTACCGGCATAAGTAAAGGCGCTGGGATGATTCGCCCAAATATGGCCACTATGCTGGGGTACATTGCTACTGACGCTGCTGTGAGTCAGGAGGTTTTGCAAAATATTTTGCATGACGCGGCAAATAAGTCGTTTAACCGCATCACCATTGATGGTGATACTTCGACCAATGATTCATGCATTTTAGTTGCCACTGGGCAAGCTGCCGTAGCCACTATTACTGAGCCTCAGGGTGAGCTCTATGAGGCCTTGCGTGAGGCTATTAACCAGGTAGCCATGCAGCTTGCGCAAGCCATTGTGCGTGACGGTGAAGGTGCTACTAAGTTTGTTACTGTACAAGTGCATGGTGGCGCGCATCAGCAAGAGTGTTTGGATGTTGCCTATGCGGTGGCGCACTCGCCGTTGATTAAGACAGCGTTGTTTGCCTCTGATCCAAACTGGGGGCGTATTGTTGCAGCCATTGGTTATGCCGGTATTAAAGACTTAGATACTGAGCAAGTTAATGTGTATCTGGATGATGTTTGTATTGTTGCCCATGGTGGCCGAGCCCAAGCTTATACCGAAGAGCAAGGTGCTGCGGTTATGCAGCAGGCGGAAATTTTGATTCGTATTGAACTGGAGCGTGGCAGCTGCCATGAAACGATTTGGACCACGGATCTTTCCCATGAGTATGTGCGCATCAATGCGGAGTACCGCTCCTAATCAGCTGCATTGAGCCATTGGATGAGTATTTATGAGTAAGCGCGTGCATGTGGTTGCTGCAGTCATTCGCAATGCTAAGCAGCAGATTCTGTTGGCTCTGCGCCCGAGCGATAAGCATATGGGTGGGCTTTGGGAGTTTCCTGGCGGCAAGTGTGAGGCGGGCGAAAGTCCGCAGCAGGCGCTGGCTCGTGAGCTGCATGAGGAGCTGGGAATTGTTATGGCCGCAGCGCAGCCGCTGATTCAAGTGCGCCATAACTACCCTGATGTGCATGTGCTGCTTGATGTGTATGAAGTGTTGGATTTTCATGGTGAGGCGTATGGAGCCGAAGGGCAGGAAGTGCGCTGGGTTGCCGCCAGTGCTTTGCCTGAGTATCAGTTCCCTGCAGCGAACCGCACCATTGTCAGTGCTGCGCAGTTGCCACAGAAGTATTTTATTACTCCAGAAGGTGTCTCAGTTGAGCAGCTTTACAGTGGCGCTGAACAAGCCTTGGCGGCTGGCTGTGAGCTTTTACAGCTGCGCGCTGCGCATTTGCCTAAGTTAGAGTATCAGGCGCTAGCGCGACGGCTGCAGGCGCTGTGTGCTGGGCGCGCGCACTTGATGTTGAAAGGTGAGCTGGCGTGGCTGGCCGAATTGCCTGAGGCTGGCTGGCATCTAACTGCGCAGCAATTGCATGAGTTCTCAGGACAGCAGCGACCTATAGCGTCAGGGCGTTGGCTGGCTGCGTCGTGCCATGATGCGCAGGAGTTGGCTTTAGCCGCAGCTCTTGAGGTGGATTTTGTGACTTTGTCACCGGTTTTACCAACACAAACGCATCCTCATGCCGAACCTTTAGGGTGGGATATGGCGCAAGCGTTATTGCGACAGTTTAATGCCCCAGTTTTCCTGCTCGGAGGCTTGACTGAGCAGGAGCTGGCGCAGGCACGTGCGGTGGGTGGCCAAGGGGTGGCCGCCATTCGAGGGTTTTGGCCGCAGTGCTTATAGCGGTTTTTCTGCTGCTTGCCAGTGAATTTCAGAGCGCTCTTGGTACTGGGCGATCAGGCGGGCGGCAACAAACAATAGATCGGAAATACGATTGATATAACCCAGTACTTCCGGGCGTAAAGCTTCGCTGCTGTGCAAGGCTTGGCAGCGGCGCTCGGCCAAGCGAGCACTACTGCGGCATACGTGAGCTTGGGCGATTAAGCGCGAGCCACCGGGCAGAATAAACTCTTTCAGTGGGCCCACTTGCACATTCCAAGCATCAATAGCTTGCTCGATACGGGTGATCTCATCAGCTTGCAGCGCTTGGTACTCAGGCATGGCCAACTCACCGCCTAGATCAAACAGTCGGTGTTGGCAGGGCGCCAGTACGGTAATAATTTCTTCAAGCTTTGGCGCCTGACTTTGCTGTTCTTCCAGCTCAGCTAGGAGTAAGCCCAGTTGGCTGTTGAATTCATCTAGCGCGCCAATGGCTTCGATGCGCGGATGGCTTTTGTTGACCCGGCGGCCGTCGGCGAGGCCTGTTTGTCCATCATCGCCAGTACGTGTATAAATCTTACTCAGTCGGTAACCCATGCTGATCAATGTCCTGTTTCAATGCATTAAGTACTTGCTAAGCCGCGCGCTGCTAAAGTTGCTTTGAGCTTGGCGTGCAAGGTGTTTAAGGTGGGAGTGTAACACCCAAGAGCCTTGCTCTGGGCGCAAGCAAAGCCAGTAATGTAGCTGATCTCGGTACGGCGTTGGTGCGCTACATCTTGGCGCATGGAGGATGAATTGGCGGCGGTTTTGTCAATCACAGTCCACACCTGTTGGAGCAAATCAACGCTGGCCGCAGCTTGCCCGGCAGCAGTTAACAGTTGTTGCAGTTCGGCGCACAGGGTATTGATCTGTGGCGCGTGGGTTAGCAGCTCGCCGTTGCGGCAATTGTGCAGTACCGTCAGGGGGTTGATGGCACAATTAATGGCTAACTTGCGCCATAAGTGTTCAGCGATATGCGGCGTCCAGCTGCAGTGGATACCCGCAGCTTGGCAATTGGCCAGTAACTCTTGTGGCACGTCTTGCTTGTCGGGACGTAGATCACCTAGCCACGTATGGCCTGCACCAGCAAACACTGAGTGGAAAGGCTCAGCCAAGTAGGCGCCTTCAGTAGTGGAGGCGGCAATGCAGCGCACAGTTGGCAGCTGCGCTTGAATGGCTTGCTGACTGCCTAAACCATTTTGCAAAAGAATAACCAAACTGTGTTGCCCAAGGCGGTGGGCGACTTGGGCAATGGCCGCTTCAGCATCATAGGCTTTGCAGGCCAGCAGCAGTTTATGAATGGGCTGTGGGTGATCAGCGAGTTGCGCACTGACCGGGTAGTGATGGCTGTGCTGGCGCGAGGCATCGCTGAGGGCAACGCCAGGTGTTTGTTGATAGCTTGCTATTGAGTCTGGATTGCGTAGCACTAAATGCACGGATTGCTGCTGCGCTGCGAGTCGTGCGGCCCACAAGCAACCCAGGCTGCCAGCGCCTAAAATATGCCAAGTCACTGGATTACACGGGCAGCGGGGCGTTTAAGTGCAGTGCATTAATGCGCCCACTATCATAGGAGTTGGGCAGGTTTTTTTCAGCCAGTTCGGTGACTTGCTCGGGTTGCATAGGCAATGCTTTATTGCTTAGCGTTACTAAACAAATGCCGGTTTTTAGGTTGATAAAACCTGCGCTGGTTTTAAACGATTTGATATTTAAACCATCGTGGATGCGCTTAAAGCTGGCGGGTGAATACTCTTGAGAGTCACCCAAGTGGGTCAGTAAAGCAAAATGGTTACCATCAAGACGCACTAAAACATCCAGAGGTCGCACCAACTGTTGTAACCGTTGTGCGATCGAACGCAGTAGCTCTTTGTGGATGGTACGACCATATTGCTGCGCTAAGCTGGCGAGGTTTTCTACCCCAATCAGTAAATAGCACAGGCTGCCGCCGCGGGATTCAACTTGCTGCAAGTTTTTAGTCAGCATTTGCTTGAGGAGGCGTGCATTGCCTAGGCCCGTGAGTGGGTCAACTTGGTTGCGTGACTCCAGAGCAGCTATATTGCGCATGAGCAGCTGTTTGTCTCTAGTTAGGCGGGTCAGGGTGTTGTAGAGGCGGTCTGCAGCCAGCACCCGTGGTACCAACTGCTCATTCATCGCTGCTTTACTGATAAAATCATCAACGCCATGGTCAAAAGCATGGGCTAGAGCGTTATCGCCCTCTTTGCCGGTCAGTAAAATGACATAGGTGTAATGATCGTGCAGCTCGTCATGCTGACGCACTTGTGCGGTGAGTTCCAAACCGTCTGTTTCAGGCATCAGCCAGTCGGCGAGTAAAATACCTGCTGGGCGCTCTTCCAGTTGCTGAATGGCTTCTGTGGCGCTGCTAGCAAAACGCACATCTGTATAGCCTGCTTGGTTTAATGCGCGGCCTATCATGAGGCTGGAAAACTTGGCATCATCCACAACAAGGATGCTTAAAAGGGGATTGGGCATGGTTGGACCGCTGGTAGATAAAACATGGAAATAAGCAATAATAGGCAGTACTTATACCTAGTGGCACAATGCGATTGCAAGTGTTCTTGCTTGTACTTGTGAAGAAGTACTTTTTTTTAGATGCAATATAGATAGATTTGGAGGAAGTAATGCCCTCGTTTGATGTTGTTTCAGAGCTCAATACACATGAAGTTACCAATGCTATGGATAATGCCGCAAAAGAGCTTGAGCGTCGTTATGACTTACGTGGTAAAGCCAGCATTGAATTTAAAGATAAAACCATCACCTTGACTGCAGATGCAGACTTTATGCTTGAGCAGTTGATTGAAATTATTAAGTTGGCGCTGGTGAAGCGCAAAGTTGATATTCAGTGCTTAGAATACAAGGAGTCGTATGGCTCAGGTAAGGTCGTTAAGCAAGAAATTATCATGCGCGAAGGTATTGATAAGGAGCTGGCAAAGAAAATTGTAGCGACTGTGAAAGAGGCTAAGCTGAAAGTGCAGGCCTCGATTCAAGGCGAACAAGTGCGCATTACCGGTAAGAAACGTGATGATTTGCAAGAGGCCATAGCGCTGCTGCGCAGCAAAGAATTGGGTATGCCTTTGCAGTTTGATAACTTTAGAGACTGATCTGTTAGCCGCCATTGCAGTGCTTAAGCTCAGAGGGCTATCTGACTGGTAATATAAAGCCCGCGCTATCAAGCAAAACCATTGTGGTTGTCCTTGATAGCGCGGGCTTTTTAGTGGCTTAACGCAATTTTAATAGCGCGTCAGAGCGTTCTTGCGTGCTGCGGTACAGTTCAGCGTTGGTTTCCAGCTCTTTTAAAGGGGCTGGGAAAATTGCTGCTAGCTTTTCTGTCCACGCGGCAGACTTATGCTGCTCAGGGAAGCAGCGCTTAATTAAGTCCAGCATGATGGATACAGTTACTGATGCGCCCGGTGAGGCACCCAGTAGCGCCGCTAGAGAACCATCAGCAGAGGTTACGAGTTCAGTACCAAACTGCAATTTACCGCCTTTCTTCGCATCTTTTTTGATGATTTGTACACGCTGGCCAGCGATTTCTAATTTCCAGTCAGCTGGGTCAAGCTGTGGATAGAAACGGCGTAAGGAGTCTAAGCGCTGTTCCATTGATTGGCGCACTTCACTGATTAAGTAACGGGTCAGATCCATGTTGTCGCGGCCCACTGCCAGCATCGGCCAGATATTGCTCAGGCGTACGGACATGGGTAGGTCTAAGAAAGAACCGTGTTTTAAGAACTTCGTCGTGAATCCCGCATAAGGGCCAAACAGTAATGATTTTTTGCCATCAATTACTCGGGTGTCTAGGTGCGGCACAGACATCGGTGGTGAGCCCACTGCGGCAAGGCTATACACCTTAGCTTGATGCTGCTCAACCACTGCGGGATTGTCACAGCGTAACCATTGCCCGCTGACTGGGAAGCCGCCGTAGCCTTTGCTTTCCGGAATACCAGACTTTTGCAGCAGTGGTAATGCGGCACCGCCGGCACCGAGGAAGACAAAACGTGAAGTGATGGTGCGCTGTTGGCCGGTGACAAGGTTTTTAATGTTAACTTGCCAACCCTGCGCGCAACGCTCAAGGCCCACTACTTTGCTCTTGTAGGTCAGGGTGCTGCTGTCTTGCTGGTCTAAATAGCTCAGTAACTGCTTAGTTAAAGCGCCAAAGTTAACGTCAGTGCCGTTACTGATATGGGTTGCAGCGATTTCTTCATCTTCACTGCGCGCAGCCATCATTAATGGCAGCCATTGCGCCATTAGCGCTTTATCAGTGGTGAATTCGATTTTTTCAAAAGCATGGTGAGCTTTTAGCAGCTCAGCGCGTTTTTGTAGGAAAGCAATATTGTCTTTGCCTTGCACAAAACTCATATGGGGCACTGGGTGAATGAACGTATCTGGGTCACCAAAAGTGCCAGTTTCCACTAAGTGCGCCCAAAACTGCTTGGACTCTTCAAACATGGCATTGATATTAATTGCCTTGGAAATATCAATAGAGCCATCTTCTGCTTGCGGGGTGTAGTTGAGCTCGCAAAGCCCAGCGTGGCCGGTACCAGCGTTATTCCATGGGTTGGAGCTCTCCATGGCTCCATCTTCCATCTGCTCAACAATTTCTAAGCGCAGGCTTGGGTCTAGCTCTTTCAGCAGAGTTGCTAAAGTTGAGCTCATAATGCCGGCTCCTACCAGCAATATATCCAAGTTTGCTTGATTATCTTGTGCCATCAGTACGTCTCCAAAAAGCATCTTTTGGGCGCTACAGAGCAACTGTAGCTCACCAAAGTAGGGGTTAGAATATTGCGCAATTGCAAATGCTGTAACCGTTGCAAGGTGGAGGGCTGTTGGTGCACGGAACTGTAAACGCCAAACTATTCATTGCTTGCCACACTCTTGTGAAGTTGTGAAACCGTTTCCCGCCATCTTTTGGAGTAGCGGATCTTTAAAAAACTTTTACTATAGGCACTGGAACAGGCCGCAGGTGAAGGCTTAATTGTACAGGTTTTCATTCAGCCTAGGCCTGTGCGCCGATAAATAGGCACTTGGCAATCCTTCTGTTTTAAAGCTTTGCGCAGTAAAAAACAGGGTGAAAGCGTAAATGAGGGGGATGCCATTTATAGTTGGTTGGTAATTATAACGATGAAAATATAAAAAACGATCTTCCGTGCTAAAAATCTTTAGTCGAAAGGTCGTAGAAAACAGTAAAGAAGACGGCTTGCAGTATAATTTCATCGTTGAAAATGCGGAATTTGTCCGCAGCGCCTTGCGTTGTGCAAGTATACTGGGCGCAGTCAGACGTTGTTTGTTCAGATGGGCTTTTAAAGGAAATAAAATTATGTTGCGTTACATAGTATTGGGTGCCGCAGTTGTACTGACCGGTGTTTTAAGTGGTTGCGGTTTAAGCCCGCAGTATTTAAAGCCAGAGCCGCGTTTTTCTGGGCAAGTGAGCGCAGTGGGACAGGGGCAGCCGGTGACTGTGCGGGTCAGTGATGGCCGAGCATCTGCTGTAATAGGTACCCGTGGTGGTTTATACGCCAATACCAGTGCAATTAGTGTACAGGGAGCAAGCTTCTTACCACGCTTGCAGGCCGAGACTGACGCAGCAGTACGCATGCTTGGTTTTACCCCTATGGCCAAAGGCAGTGACAATGCTCAGCTCGATTTAACCTTGACTGAGTTGAGTTATAAAGCTGTAGAGAATAACCCGCTGTTTAAAGAAGCTAAGCTGCAAGCGGTATTTACTCTGGCGGTGAAGAATGGCTCGCGCAGCTACAATGGTCGTTATGCGGCGACACTGACACAAGGTTATGTGAAAGCGCCGAACGAGCAAACCAATACAGAGTGGGTCAGTTTGGT
>SMEQ01000074.1_pt1 | contig 33625 bp, 31 predicted proteins | sample 2456281 | NCBI WGS metagenome assembly SMEQ01 (sample SAMN10132596, study PRJNA489261) | soil metagenome | isolation source: day1 antibiotic-loamy sand soil ammended with raw manure from dairy cow... | place: USA | collected 2015-04-01
GTATATCGGTTTCTGTCGGGCTATTGGCTCGCATGCCACCGTCGGCGTCACTGGCTATTGCAAGCTTTTCAGAGAAATCTGCGTAAAAGGCATCCAATAGTTTTTTCCAGTTTTTATCGCCTTGAGCTACCTTATCGAGTTTTTCTTCCATTTCAGCGGTAAAGCTGTAGTTCATGAGGTCTTCAAAGCTTTCTGCTAGGCGCTCGGTAACAATATCACCCATTTTTTCGGCATAAAAACGTTTGTTTTCTATTTTGGCGTAGCCACGATCTTGGATGGTGGAAATAATCGACGCATAGGTGGAAGGTCGACCAATACCACGCTTTTCTAACTCTTTAACCAAGCCTGCTTCAGTGTAGCGTGCGGTTGGTTTGGTAAAGTGTTGTTTAGGCTCCAGCACTTGTAGCTTTAATATATCGCCTGTTTTGACATCAGGCAGTACGACATCTTCACCTTTTTTACTGATTGCCGATTGTACTTTGGTAAAACCGTCAAAACGCAAAATACGGCCACGGGTTTGTAGCTCATAACCTGCCGCTTCAACGGTGACATTGCTGGAAGTGTATTGTGCGTCGGCCATTTGGCAGGCAACAAATTGACGCCAAATAAGTTCGTATAAACGTTCAGCGTCGCGCTCCATGCCACCGAGTTGGCCTGACTTTACCCGCACATTAGAAGGTCTGATGGCCTCATGCGCTTCCTGAGCATTACTTTTGCTGCCATAAAAGCGCATTTTTTCGGGCAGATAATCCGCACCAAAGCTTTCATCGATATAGTCGCGGCAAGCGTTCACGGCATCCATGCTTAAAAAGGTAGAATCGGTACGCATATAGGTAATATGACCGGCCTCATACAGGCGCTGTGCCATCATCATGGTCTTCTTCACTGAGAAGCCCAAGCGTGTGCTGGCGGCTTGTTGCAAGGTTGAGGTAATAAAAGGCGCATTAGGGCGGCTAGTGGTTGGTTTGTCTTCGCGGGACACTACCGTGTAGCTGGCCGGCTCTAATAGTGCTAAAGCTTCGTCGGTGTGTTGCTTATTGTTGGGACGAAAGGCTTTGCCCTGGAATTTCTTAACTTCTAGGCGAATGGCATCTTTTAAAGGCGTTTGGCACTCAGCGTGAATATCCCAGTATTCTTCAGGGATAAAGCTGCGAATCTCGCGCTCACGCTCGACAATTAAACGCACGGCAACGGACTGTACGCGGCCTGCGGATAAACCACGGGCAACTTTTGCCCACAAGAGCGGTGATAACATAAAGCCGACAACGCGATCTAAAAAGCGGCGAGCTTGTTGGGCGTTGACGCGGTTTATATCAAGCTGGCCAGGCTCTTTAAATGCTTGTTGAATGGCCGATTGGGTGATCTCGTTAAATACCACGCGGCGGAAACGACTTTCATCGCCGCCAATTGCCTCACGTAAGTGCCAAGCAATGGCTTCCCCTTCGCGGTCCAAATCCGTTGCCAGATAGATAACGTCGGCATCTTTCGCTAAACGCTTGAGTTCGCTAACGACTTTTTCTTTGCCCGGTAAGATTTCGTAATGGGCCTGCCAATCGTTTTCTGGATCCACACCCATGCGTTTCACCAGTTGTTGGTGGGCTTTTTTCTTTTTGTAGATGACTTTTTCTTCGGCGGATAATTGCCGAGTTTTCGCAGCTTCAAGTGCGCGCGCCTTGGTATCTACCTTGCCGCCACTAGCGCCGGTGGGTAAATCGCGTATATGACCGATACCGGATTTAACGATAAACTGATCGCCAAGGTATTTGTTAATCGTTTTAGCTTTGGCTGGTGATTCCACAATAACAAGTGACTTACCCATATATATTCTATTCTCTCTTACTGACAAGTATTGCTAACTTGTACCCCTAACAACCGTATCTGGGATTTTGTAGGCGGCGACGGTTCATCCTTTGTCGCCCATGAGTGACTTAAGTGTCGTGGCGGCAACTTATAGTGCTGATAGTAAAGAAGGTCAAGTATAATTTTTTTTAGCCCAGCTTGTATAAGCGGTTAAAAAGCATCGCTTGAGCTTGCTATCTGCCTACCTACCGCAGCCGAGATTTACTTTAATAAGAAAATAATATTCACTGTTGTGTTGACCGTTTGTGGACGAATTTCCAAAGTCGCAGCGCTAGCTTCGATATTGTCAGCGGCTCTAGCCATCAGGGCTTGGTTTCTGAATACAGGTGATATATGGCTGCTATTTTCACTGATTTGATATGCAGCGCCTAGTTTGCGTCCCATGGTGTTTGCGATTAATTCGGCTTTTTCTGTAGCTTTTTCTAGGGCTTGAATAAGAGCGATGTTTTGATGTTGCTGTAGGTTATCAAAACCAAAGCCTTGTTGCTGCATGCGGGTGATATCAACACTAGCGATAGCGTCTGCTAGGGCGGTGTATTTATCCAGTGCATATAATTTAATGGCGATACTGCGTTGCACGGTTTCGCCTTTTAAGCGGCGCTGATTCTTTTCCCACACATACTGTGGGTAGATAGAAAGCTGTGAGGCCTCGATAAATTCATCGTCAATATTTAACGCATGGGCAGCATCAATTACTTCTTGGGTAATGCTATCAACGTCGGTTTTTGTTGTGGCTTTATCTGCGCCGGTTTTTTCTACGGTAATCAGCAGTTGAATATAGTCGGGTAAGACTTCGATGTTACCTTGTGCGCTAACTTGAATGTGGGCTTTATTGATCGCCAAGCTGTGTAAACTGAAAACCAATAAGCCTAGAGTAAGAAGAATATGTTTAAGGTTGTTCATGGTGCAAGCCTCGAATACTAAGAAGTAGTTGTTGGTTAACTGGCGTATCAATACCTAGTGCTTGTCCCTGTTGGACAATATAACCGTTGATCGCATCGATTTCGCTTAGCCTACCATGACGAATATCTTCGCGCATAGAGGAACTGTTTTTTGCCGTTTGTCGCATCACTTGCAGCAGCTGTTGCTCGCTATCGACAAGCGCTTGTTCGTAGCCTTGTGCTTTGGCAATTTGTCGGCACTCATGAATAATCAGTGGCAGCATTTGCATCGCGCTGGGAATGGTTTCTAGTTCGCCATTGAGGCAGTCGTGCAATGCGGTTAATGGGTTGATGCAGCAGTTCATTACCAGCTTTTGCCATAGCGCAGGGTAGATGTCTGTCTCTAGTTGTAAAACCAAGTTGCTAGCTAAATGTGCCTGTATATCAATCGTGCTAACGTTAAGTGGGCCAATGCTGGTCTGGCCTATGCCCGTATGGTTAACGCACCAAGGCGCTGTGCGTAAAGCACCGTGGGTTGTTATTGCGGCAAATAGTGCTTGTTGTGGGTAGCTTTCTAGCAGCCATTGTTGATTCGCCATGCCATTTTGTAATAACACAATACAGGTCTTGTCATTTAGCGCATGCTCGATGGTTTTTAATGCGTGGCGGGTTTGAAAGCTTTTTGTGCAAATTAATAAGAAATCGATAGATAGTACGTTATTCGCTGGATTGCACTCTACAGTCAAGCTTTCTTCTTCTGTGCCGTTTAGCTGTACTTGGCTATGTTCGGGGCAGGGGTGTTGTGATATAAAAGTGACATGATGGCCGGCTTTGCGCAAGTAAACTCCGAACAATAAGCCTATGCTACCAGCACCTAAAATATGCCAGTGGCTTTGTATCATGGCGTGTTCCAGCGGAAAAACTTAGCCGCTAATAGTAGGCAAATGACCGTGCTTAGCAATAACGCCAATAAATTAGGTGCCACATCCCATAAGCTGGCGCCATTGATCATAATATCGCGGGCGGCATTGACGAGGTGGGTTAATGGTAAAAAGTTTGCCAGTAGCTGCATGGCTTCTGGTGTGTCATCTAAAGAAAACCAAATGCCGGATAAAAACATCATCGGCCAGGTGGCTGTATTTAATAAACCGCCTGCAAGTTCTTCGCTGGCTGTGCGGCAAGCAATCAGTAGGGCCAAAGCGATCATGGCCATCGCACCAATAATCGCGGTAATCAGCAGATCAAGGCCGCTACCGACAAAGACTAAATCGAGCAAATACCAGCTGGCTATAAAAATAAGGGCATTGCTAGCGACCACTAAATACAAACGTGAAGCGACTTGCGCCGATAAGAAAGTAAAGGCTGAAATAGGTGTGGCTTGAAGGCGCTTTAATACACCATTTTTACGGTAACGCACCAACACATAGCCAACACCAAACAGTGAAGCAAACATAATGTTCATGCCCAATACGCCGGGCAATACCCAATCTACATAGCGAATGGATTGGCCAAGCAGCTCTTCAATCTCGTAGTTGTTGGGGTTGCCCTGTAGTAGTTGCTGGATTAATAGGCTTTGATTGGATTCTGGGTTTAGCCAGATCGTCTTGCTGGTTTGGTCAACAAAAGCGTCAAGTTGATGTTGCGCTAAGCGCTGCTTGGCCGTGTTGATATCATCATAAGCCATCCAGTGGCTAAAAGATTGGCTAAGCGCGCTAAGGTCTTTGGGTTGGCTATCGCTAGGGTAGTAAGCAATGGTGAGTATTGTTTGGTTGTTGCCAGAAAAAGCAAAAGCACAACCGACGATAATCAAAATGGGTAATATAAATGCCCATGATAATGAGCTTTTATCCCGATAGAATTCTTTGTTTCTGGCAATAAATAATTGTACAAACGATTTCATATTATGCGTGTAATGTATGGCCGGTTAATTTTAGGAATAAATCTTCAAGGTTGGGCTGATCAATACTCAGTGTTGCAAGTGATACTTTGGCTTGCTGCAGCCAAACGATGGCAGTATCAATGTTTTCAACGAGTAAAATGATTCTGTCGCCGTCGTCTTCCGTGGGCATAGGGTAGGCTTGATGCACATGGGTAATCGCCGATTTATCCAAAGAAAGGCGTTTATAGCGGAAATGCTTTTTCAGTAAATCATTGGGCGAGCCTTGATCGATAATCTCGCCACTATTAATAATCAACAAGTCATCGCACAATCTTTCTGCTTCATCCATATAGTGGGTGGTTAAGATAATGGTTTTGCCTTGTTGTTTGATGTTTTCGATAAGATACCAAAAGTGCCGACGTGATTGTGGATCAAGGCCGGTCGTAGGTTCGTCTAAAAAAATCAAATCGGGGTTGTTAATTAAAGCCATGGCTAATAATAAGCGCTGGCGTTGGCCGCCTGACAGCTTGGTCGAATCTTGGTGTAAAAACTCTTCGAGCTGGCACAATTTGGCGAGCTCGTCTACGGACAGGGGTTGCTGATAAAAGCTGGCAAATAGGGTTAAGGTTTCTGCAACGGTTAAGTAATCCATTAACGCGGTTTGCTGAAACTGTATGCCAACTTGCTGGCTAAAGTTGGCTTGGCGTAATTTATCTTTGTAGAAGATATCGCCGCTGCTAGGTAGGGTGAGGCCTTCTATCATCTCAATGGTGGTGGTTTTGCCTGCGCCATTGGGCCCTAATAGGCCAAGGCAGATGCCTTGCTTGACGGTAAATGAAATATCATTTACCGCCGTTAGGTGTTTATAATGTTTGCTTAAATTTCGAACGTCGAGAATATTCATAATGATTTTAAAACCAGTGAAGCCACATATTGTACGCAAGCTGTTATTGTTTTACTAAGTATGAATGTGAATAAAACAACATGGCGTAGTGCACTTGCTAGCTATCTAGATCGTCGCGCCTTGAGTTTATTGTTCTTGGGGTTTTCTGCAGGCTTACCGCTATTGCTGATATTTTCGAGCTTATCACTGTGGTTGCGTGAGGCGGGTATAGACCGTGGTACGGTCACTTTATTTAGCTGGGCTGCGCTGGCGTATTCATTTAAATTTGTTTGGGCGCCCTTGGTGGATTTGCTGCCTTTACCATGGCTGACACGCTATTTAGGGCGCCGCCGCTCGTGGCTATTATTGGCTCAATGCTTGGTGATGCTGTCTATTATTGCTATGGGCGCGGTGGATCCTGCGCAGCCCGGCAGTTTGTTATTGATGGCAATTTTTGCCGTGTTTTTGGGCTTTTCTTCTGCCAGTCAAGATATTGTTATTGATGCTTACCGCATTGAGGTTGCCGATGTGCGTATGCAGTCAGTCTTGTCGGCTTGTTACACTGCAGGCTACCGGCTAGGCATGATTGTTGCCGGTGCAGGTGCTTTGTATTTGGCTACTTGGTACGGTGCAGAAGAAGATAGCTATAACTATATGGCTTGGCGTTATACCTATTGGACCATGTCATTGTTTATGCTGCTTGGCGTGTTGTGTACCTTATTGATGCCAGAGCCTAAAGTGCAGCGCGAAGCGCAGCATTGGGCGAGCCGCTACTATCTGCATTTGGTTTTGGTTTTTGTTTTCTTATCTTGTGTTTTTGTAATCAGCTTTTATTTTCTAGGTGTCTATTTAGCGCCACTTGCATTGACGCCTTTATTGCATGAGCTGGTGCGTATCGTGGTGGCATCGCTATTGGTCTATATAGGCGCACGTTTAGCAATACGTTGGCATTGGTTGGATACCAATTTAGCCAAGGAAACCTGGGTGGAACCTGCGACTGATTTCTTTTTCCGCTATGGCAAGCAAGCTTTATTGATTTTAGCCTTAGTCGGCTTGTATCGAATTTCGGATATTGTGTCTGGGGTTATTTCTAACGTCTTTTATCAGGATATGGGCTTTAGTAAAAACGAAATTGCAACGGCAGTAAAAAGTGTCGGTGTGATTGTCACTATCCTAGGGGGCTTTATTGGCGGTCTTTTAGCGCAGCGCTATGCGATTATGACCATGCTATTTGTTGGCGGTTTATTGTCATGTGCGACGAATTTATTGTATGTGCTATTAGCCTATAAAGGGTACGATTTATTCTATCTCTATGTGGCGGTCATTTCGGACAATTTAGCGGCGGGTTTAGCCAGTGCGGTGTTTATTGCTTTTCTATCCGCGTTAACCAGTGTGCGCTTTACCGCTGTGCAATACGCTATTTTTAGTTCGCTAATGACCTTATTCCCGAAGATATTAGGTGGCTATTCGGGCACCATGGTGAATGCTATGGGTTACCCGACGTTTTTTACTTTAACGGCTGTTTTGGGCTTGCCGGTACTGTTTCTTATCTATTTAACTGCAAAACGCCTGCCCTTAGAGTAGTTAGCTGGCGTAAAAATAGTCGTGCGCAGGGTTTGGTGGCATAATACGCGTTTGCTTTTATCTATAGGTTTTCTGCCATGCTGGCAATGATAGACAACTACGACTCCTTCACCTATAACATCGTGCAATATCTCAGCGAGTTAGGCGCTGATGTGCACGTTTTTCGTAATGACGCTATCAGCGTTGAGGCGCTGGCGGCTTTGCAACCCAAGCATTTGGTGATTTCCCCAGGCCCGTGCACGCCGAATGAAGCGGGCATTTCTATAGAGGCTATTCGATACTTTGCGGGAAAAATACCGGTATTGGGCGTGTGCTTGGGCCATCAAAGCATCGCACAAGCTTATGGCGGTAAAATCATTCGAGCAGGGCAGATTATGCACGGCAAAGTATCGCCGATTTATCATCATCAGCAAGGTGTATTTAGTACGCTGCCCAGCCCTTTTAATGCGACTCGTTACCACTCCTTGGTGATTGATCAAACGTGCTTGCCTGATTGTCTGGAAATCACCGCATGGACACAAAAGGCGGATGGTTCTATTGATGAGATTATGGGCATTAAGCATAAAACCTTAGCTGTCGAAGGTGTGCAGTTCCACCCAGAATCGATATTGTCCGAGTATGGCCACGATATACTGCAGCATTTTTTACGCTTGCCTTCACCTGTACTATAAGGGGTACATTATGAGTTTACCGACGGTTATCAACCAACTAATTAACCACAAAGACTTAACCGCAGCGCAAATGCGTGAAAGCATGAATAGCATCATGACGGGCCAAGCCACGGATGCACAAATTGCCGCTTTTTTGGTGGCGTTGCGCATGAAAGGCGAGACGGTTGAAGAAATCGCCGCAGCGGCCGAAGTGATGCGTAGCTTATCCATCACTGTCCCTGTGTTATCTAGCCAAACGGTTGATACCTGCGGTACGGGTGGTGATAGCTCGGGCATTTTTAATGTCTCCACCGGTGCGGCTTTTATTGTTGCCGCTGCGGGTGCTAAGGTAGCTAAGCACGGCAATCGTTCGGTGACCAGTAAATCGGGTAGTGCAGATTTATTAGAAGCTGCCGGTGTTAACCTGGATTTAACGCCAGCCGAAGTTGCACGCGCGGTTGATGAAGTCGGTGTAGGCTTTATGTTCGCTGTTAGGCATCATGGTGCGATGAAGTATGCGATAGGCCCGCGTCGTGAAATCGCCGTACGTACCATTTTTAATTTATTGGGACCATTAACTAATCCAGCAAATAGTCGGCACCAAGTATTGGGTGTCTATGATAAAAAATGGATACGGCCACTGGCTGAAGTATTACACAAGCTGGGCAGCAAGCACGTATTAGTTGTTCACTCTGCAGAAGGGCTAGACGAACTGAGCATTGCGGGTATCAGCTATATTGCTGAGTTAAACAATGGCGAAATTAGCGAATATCAAGTCACACCAGAACAACTTGGTTTAACCAGCGCTTCATTAGATGCGCTGGTTGTTGATTCAGCAGCAGCTAGCCTTGCGCTAATAAAAACCGCGTTTGCGGATGTGAACTCTGCAGCTGCACGTATGTTAGCACTGAATGCCGGTGCGGCTATTTATGCTGCAGACATCAGTAAAACCTTAGAAGAGGGCGTAAAAATCGCCGTAGATATGCTTGCTAGTGGCAAAGCTGCTGAAAAATTTCAAGCATTTATAACGTATACCCAGAATTTGGGTGGTGAGGAATTTGAAGAGTGAGTATTCCAACAGTATTAGTCAGTATTTTAGAGCGTAAACGTGAAGAAGTTGCTGAGCGTAGCGCCCAAGTAAGTATCGAAGCTTTGCAACAACAGATTGCTCAGCAAGATGCCCCCAGAGGCTTTACTCAAGCCTTAAAAAACACCCGCAGCCAAGGCAAGCCAGCGATTATCGCCGAGATTAAAAAAGCCTCGCCGAGCAAGGGCGTAATTCGTGAGCACTTTGTGCCTAGCGAAATAGCCCAAAGTTATCAGCAAGCTGGTGCGACCTGCCTATCGGTATTAACCGATAGGGATTTTTTCCAAGGCCATGAAGATTATCTTGTGGCAGCAAGAGCCGCTTGCCAGTTACCAGTGATTCGTAAAGATTTTATTATTGATGAATATCAAGTCTATGAAGCCCGTGCGATTGGCGCTGACTGCATATTGCTGATTGTTGCAGCGTTTATCGACGACAGGGAAAAGCTAAAAACCTTATATGATTTAGCACAAAGCCTAGGCATGGATGTACTGGTTGAAGTGCACGATAAGCAGGAGCTTGAGATGGCGCTAACACTGGATTTACAGTTGCTGGGCATCAATAACCGTAACTTACATACCTTTGAAGTGAGTCTAGACAACACTTATCAGCTTTTACCGCTGATTAGTGATGATATTTTGCTGGTGACAGAAAGTGGCATTTTATCGCTAGAGGATGTTAGAGCCATGCAGGCAAAAAACGTTAATAGCTTTTTAGTGGGTGAAGTTTTTATGCGCGCTGAAGAACCCGGTGAAGAACTGAGAAAGCTCTTTTTTAGTGCCGATTAAATAGCCTTACGCAGTATGAGCCAGTATTTTACGAGTAAGTTGGCTGGCTAAGTATGGGGTTTGCGATAGCTTTCACCAAATGTGGTGAACAGCGTTTATTTATTCATGGGCCTAGAGTAGTCTCTTAGCTATGAAAATTCGCATGATGAATAAATACGGGTAGGGAAAAGTTATATGGCGTTTACTAAAGCATTAATTGTTGATGATTCGAAATTGGCACGTGTGACTTTAAAGAAAAAGCTTGAATCCCTTGGGCTAGATGTCGTTGTTGCCGAATCCGCTGGGCAGGCGTTTCAAGCGCTTGAGGCCAACGGGATTGATATAATCTTTATGGATCACCTGATGCCAGAAATGGATGGCTTTGAAGCAACCCAACAGTTACGTGAGCAAGGCCTGCAATTGCCAATTATTATGTGCACAGGCAAGGAGCATGACAGCTATTTGGAAGAGGCTTTAGCTATTGGTGCCAACTATATATTAAGTAAGCCACCCGTAGACGAAGATTTGGCCGCAGTGCTCAGTATGAGTTTTGCTGCGCCGGTCAGTGGCGATGAAGTGATGACGGTGGACGATTTTGATTTGTCTGCACTAGAACAAGCCATTGAAGATACGGTTTTCGATGAGCACGTGCCAGTTGTTGAAGCTAGCGTGGAGCCGGTAATTGAGGAACAATTATTTTCCGATGACATGGATTTGTCCTGGTTAAATCAAGAAAGAGAAGTCGCCTTAGATCATCAAAATGATTCGCAAGATAATGAAGCCTTAGTCGCTGAACCCGTGTTTGCAGAGCCACAGATAGACAGCCTGCAGCAGCAAGGTTTGAGCGAACAAGCCGTGCAAGCACTGATAGAAGCGTATGCCGCAGAAAGCACAGCCCAGTTACAGAATGAAATAACAAACCTGCAAGAAACCTTAGCCAGCTTATCGTCAGCGTCGAGCACACAATCCGCGTTTGATGAAGAAAGCCTGCAGCTATTCATGCAGCAGTACAGTGAACAAAACCAATCATCTGCAATCGCCGAATTAACCGCTAATATTGCTGCTCTAGAAGAAAAGCTGGCGAGTTTAGCTGACACTCCAAGCAGCGTAGAAGACAGAACGCTAGATAAACAAGAGCTGGAGATGCTGATTCAAAGCAGCATAGATACCAGCCGTGCAGTGATTGCTGAAGAGCTAGGTCAGAACATTCGACAATTACAACAGCAGCTTGACGAAATGCCCATTGCTTCATCTTCAGGTGAAGGCGAAAGAGAATTGCTGGTTCATGTTGAAGAGATTCTGCGCCCACGTTTGATAGAGATAAAATCCAATTTACTGGATGATATCGAAAATAAAATGCAGAAAGAAAAAGAGCGCGATTTCGATGAGCTATTAGAGCTGCGCTTAAATGTATTATTGGGCGAGCGTTTGGCCGATTTCAATCAGCGCATCAAACTGCTAGAAGAATCACAAGACGCCGCTATTCCGACGATGACAGTAGAGAATGTCGCCAGCCATATCGGTGATGAACAAGCGCAAATTGAACGTTTCCGCCAATCTGAAAAACTGACCCGCCATTTGGATCAGTTAATTGAAGAAAACGCCTTGTTTGCTAAGCGTATACAGCAGATTCGTCAATTATCAATTGCTGCAGTAACAGCCGCAGGTGCCAGCTTAGTGGTTAGTGTGATTAGTCATTTGATCGCTTAATAGCGCCCGGTTTAGCGCTTTATTCAGACCATGCAAGGGCGTGCGCAAACGTACGTCCTTGCCATTTTTTATGCTACACTGCCGCCTTTATCATTTTATCTAGAGTACATTGCAATGGATGTTTTATCCTATATGCAGCAATTAGGCTGCCAAGCACGCGCCGCATCGCGAATTATAGCAATGGCCGACACCGGCAAGAAGAATGCGGCTTTATTAGCCATGGCTGATGCCATAGAACAGTCTCGTCAAACCCTGATGCAGGCCAACGAAAAAGATTTACAGCTAGGCCGTGAAAAAGGCTTAGATGCTGCTTTGCTGGATCGCTTAGAATTAACCCCTGCACGCATAGACAGCATGATAGAAGGTTTGCAGCAAGTTGCCGCTTTGCCAGACCCGATTGGTGAGGTGAGCGATATGCGCTACCGACCTAGCGGTATTCAAGTGGGCAGAATGCGTGTGCCTTTAGGTGTGGTGGGTATTATTTACGAATCGCGCCCTAACGTTACTGTCGAAGCCGCTAGTCTTTGTTTGAAGTCCGGTAATGCCGCTATTTTACGCGGTGGCTCGGAATCCTTGCACTCCAATCAAGCGATTGCTGCTTGTGTAGAGCAAGGTCTGCAAGCTGCGGGTTTGCCTATAGACACTGTGCAAGTCTTAGCAACGCCGGATCGTGCTGCGGTGGGCTATATGATTACTCACCCTGAATACATTGATGTTATTGTGCCGCGCGGTGGTAAGGGCTTAATCGAGCGCATTAGTCGCGATGCAACCGTTCCGGTGATCAAGCATTTGGATGGTATTTGCCATACATATATCGATCAAGAAGCGGATGTGGAAAAAGCTATACGTGTAGCGATTAACGCCAAAACGCATCGCTATGGCACCTGTAATACCATGGAAACCTTGTTGGTGGCGCGCTCACGCATTAGTGATATTCTTTTGCCATTGGCCGAGCAGTTAGTCGCCAAAGGTGTTGAGTTGCGAGGTTGTGAAGAAACCTGCCAGCACCTAAAACAAGCCATCGAAGCCACAGAAGAAGATTGGCAAAGCGAATACCTTGCACCCATACTCAGCATCCGTATTGTTGACGACATGGGCGAGGCGATAGAGCATATCAACCGCTATAGCTCACAGCATACCGATGTCATCATTACTGAAAACTACACCAAAGCGCGTGAGTTTATCCGTGCGGTGGATTCAAGTTCGGTGATGGTGAATGCATCCAGTCGTTTTGCTGATGGTTTTGAATACGGCTTAGGTGCCGAAATTGGCATCTCTACCGATAAGCTCCATGCACGCGGGCCTGTGGGTTTGGAAGGCTTAACCTCGCAAAAATATATTGTGTTAGGCGATGGGCATATTCGACAATAATGCCAGCCGATACGACGACAAAAGCACGGGGTATTATTGGAGGCAGCTTCGACCCGATTCACTATGGCCATTTACGTGTGGCCATAGAGTTCACCGACGCTTTTGCACTGGATCAGACACACTTGCTGCCTTGTTATCAATCGCCGCATCGTACTTTACCGCAAGCAACCGCCGAACAGCGTTTAGTGATGTTGCAGTTAGCCGTGCAATCATGTCCACAGTTACAGGTGGATAGCCGTGAGTTAGAGCAGCAAAGTTTAAGTTATACGGTAGCGAGCTTAGATCAAATCCGTCAAGAAGTGGGCAGCGATACGCCCGTCTATTTTGCCATGGGCGCTGATGCATTTAAGCATATCGAGCAATGGAGGGATTGGCAGCGTTTATTTGAGCTGGCCAATATTGTCGTCCTGCATAGGCCCGGTTATGCCGTGGCACCGACCTCGCAGTTTATTTTACAACGACAGCAAACATTTCAAGGCCAGCATCAGATTGCAGGTGGGTATTATGAGCTTGCCGTGACGGCATTAGGTATTTCCGCTACACAAATCCGTCAATTAGCGAAACAACAACAAGCCATACGCTTTTTATTACCTGAAGCGGTGGAACACTACATTCAACAACATCGGTTATATCAATAATGACAAAAGACGAACTAAAAAAATTTGTACTGACTATTTTAGATGATATGAAAGCCAAAGACGTGAAGGAGCTTGATGTCTCTGAGCTTACCGACATGGCAGATAGCATGATTATCGCTAGTGGTACATCCAATCGCCATGTACGCTCCATAGCGGGCAGTATTATGAGTAAGCTCAAAGAGCTAGAAGTAGCCACTGTTGGTATCGAAGGCGAAGATGCCGGCGACTGGGTATTGGTCGATTTAGGCGATATTATCATTCACATTATGCTGCCGGAATCACGTGAATTCTATGGTTTAGAAAAACTGTGGGCGAGTGCAGAAGCGCGTAGAGATGCCAGCGTACAGTAAACATTGAGTGCACTATGCGTATTCGTATACTAGCCATTGGTCAAAAAATGCCGGCTTGGGTTAACCAAGGCTTTGCTGAATACGCTAAACGTATTACCGGAGATTGTCAGCTCAGCATACAAGAACTGCCTCTACAAAAGCGCGGCAAACTAGTCAATATAGACCAGCTGAAAGCCAAAGAAGCGAAAACCATCAATGATCAGATCAAGAGCAATGACTTAGTTGTCGCTCTCGATGTGCTAGGTAAAGCCGTTAGCACAGAAGACTTGGCGGGCTTATTAAGCGAATGGCAAATGACAGGCAAAAATGTTGCTTTGCTGATTGGCGGCCCTGATGGCTTAGATAGCGACTTATTAAAAAAGGCGGATGTGCGCCTATCCTTATCACGCTTGACCCTGCCGCACCCCTTGGTGCGCGTATTACTTGCCGAGCAGCTGTATCGCGCATGGTCAATCAATCACGCCCACCCCTACCATCGCTAATATGAAGCCAGAACAGCGCACCCTAAAGAACACGCTTGCCGAACATGCTTTAGTGCATCAACGCTTGCTGCTAGCTTTACTGGTGGTTTGTTTATTATTTGGTGTTTTGCTCTGGCAGTTTTACCGCCTACAGGTGGTGAATCATGAAAAATACCGAACCCAATCGCATGATAATCGTGTGCAACTACAGCGTTTAGCACCAAAACGCGGCTTAATTTATGATAGAGAACAGCGCTTGCTGGCGGAAAATCAGCCCAGTTATATGCTGGTAGTCTACCGTGACCAAGTGGAGGGCTTAGAGCACACGATTAGTGAATTACAACGGCTGGGTATTATTGACCAGCAAGAGCAAGATGCCTTTTATCAACGCATGCGAAGTTACCGTGTGTTTGAAGCAGTGCCGGTGCGATTAAACCTAGACGAACAAAGCATGGGCCAGTTTGTTGCTAGAGTATGGAATTTTCCCGGTGTTGAAATTAAAGCGAGTTTGATGCGCTATTATCCGCAAAGACAGCTAATAACGCATATGTTGGGCTATATCAGCCGTATCAATGAAAGCGAGCGACAAAAAGTTGATAGCGATAATTATGCGGCAACAGAATACATTGGGAAAATAGGTGTAGAGCGTTTTTATGAGACGCAGTTGCATGGCACGGTCGGTTATGAATATGTTGAGGTCAATGCTCGAGGCAAGGTATTACGTACCTTAGAGACCACCCCGCCAGAACCGGGTGATGATATTGTCCTGCACCTTGATTTGGACCTGCAAAAAGCCGCTTTTGACGCCCTAGGTGATTACCGAGGCTCGATTGTTGCTTTGGATACAAAGACAGGGGGAATACTGGCAGCAGTCAGTACGCCTAGCTATAACCCCAACTTATTTTCTCGGCGGATAACACAAGCACAATACGATGCGCTACGAGAAGACATTGATCTGCCATTGTTTAATCGCGTGTTGCAAGCACAGTACCCGCCCGGTTCTACGATAAAGCCGTTTGTCGGTTTAGCAGGGCTAGAGCAAGGCGTGATCACCATGCGCACTAAAATTCAAGATCCTGGCTGGTATCAATTACCCAATGATGTGCGTTTATACCGCGACTGGAAGCGTACCGGCCACGGCGAGGTTGATTTTATAAAGGCCATGGAAGAGTCCTGTGATGTGTATTACTACGACTTAGCCAATAAATTAGGTGTGGCCGCCATTCATGACTTTCTGCAGCGCTTCGGTTTTGGGCGCCATACCGGCGTTGATATCCATAATGAGCGTTTAGGCATTAACCCGTCGCCGCAGTGGAAGCGCAGGCAAGGGCGTGGAAACTGGTTTACCGGTGACACGTTAAATATTGGTATAGGCCAGGGCTTTATGTTGGCAACGCCGATGCAGCTGGCATTTTCTACAAATATCATCGCCAATCGAGGCAAAGTGTTTACGCCACAGATGGTGGCCAAGGTTGGCGATGTGCTGATTCCGCCTGAAGAACAGCCTGCTGTGGTATTAAAAAAGCCTGAAAATTGGCAGCATGTTATCCGCTCCATGGAAGGTGTGATTCACAGTTGGCAAGGTACGGCACATCGATTATCGCGAGGCTTAGATTATAAAATGGCCGGTAAAAGCGGTACCGCACAGGTGGTGGGTATTGCTCAAGGTGAAAAGTATGATGCCAGTCAAGTGGCTTTACGCAAAAGGGATCATGCGCTTTTTGTCGCCTTTGCGCCGGTAGAGAACCCTATCATCACTGTGGCTGTTGTGGTTGAGAATGGTGAATCCGGAAGCACAGTTGCCGGTGGCATGGCACGTGATGTCATTGACACTTGGATAAAAAAGCAAAAGGCAAAAGAAGAAGCTAAGCCATGAGTAATCAACGAGAATATGTACGAAAGCTTGAGGGCGGCGGTTTTGGCCAATCCCCTAGACTATGGCAGTTGATGCGTATCGATCTTTTGCTATTGCTATTTATTGTCTTGCTCAGTGTTTTTGGTTTGATGGTCTTATACAGTGCCAGCAGTCAAAATACGGATATGCTGAGAAAACAGGCCATCTTTTTGTTAGGGGGCTATTTCGCCCTTATCGTTTGTGCACATATTCCTGCTTTACTCTATCGTCGATTCGCTCCTTTTTTATACTTTATAGGCTTGTTTTTTCTAGTAGCGGTATTTTTTTTTGGTGAGCATTCTAAAGGCGCACAACGTTGGCTGGACATCCCCGGTTTACCGCGCTTTCAACCATCTGAGTTGATGAAATTAGTAACCCCATTAATGGCAGCATGGTATCTATCAACACGTACTTTGCCGCCACGGTTTAAATATATCGTCGCGGTTTTATTGATAACGTTAATGCCCGCCGCTTTAATCTCCATGCAGCCAGATTTGGGCACGTCTATTCTTGTTGCTTCATCGGGTTTTTTTGTTTTATTGCTTGCGGGGCTTAAATGGCGTTATGTCTTTCTAGCGATTATCGGTGGCTTGATGGCCGCATGGCCTGTATGGCAATTTGTTTTGCATGACTATCAACGTTTGCGAATACTAACTCTACTGGACCCTGAGCGGGATAAATTCGGTGCGGGCTGGAATATCATGCAGTCCAAAACAGCGATAGGTTCTGGTGGTTGGACGGGATCAGGCTGGCTAGAAGGCACGCAATCACAGCTAAAGTTTCTTCCAGAAAGCCACACCGACTTTATTTTAGCGGTATTGGCAGAAGAGTGGGGCTTTCTCGGCGTACTTGCTTTACTCGCGTTGTATTTATGCATTATTGCCCGGGTATTAGTATTGTCTTGGGCGGCCGATACGGTCTTCAATAAGTTAGTCATTGCCAGTATGGGCCTAACATTTTTTGTTTATATCTTTGTTAATATTGGTATGGTATCGGGCATGTTACCCGTAGTCGGTGTCCCTCTACCTTTGATCAGCCGAGGCGGTACATCCATTATCAGCTTGATGGTGGGTTTTGGTGTCGTCATGGCCTTATCTGCTGATAAGCGACAATTTTCACATCATTAATGGATACATAAGATCATGAACAAATGGTTGTGTGGTGTTTTATTCTTTTTAGGTACATATGCACAGGCGCAAGATTATAGTCAGCGTGCGGATGTGCAGGCATTTGTTCAGCAGTTTGCCGATAAGCATGAGAAAAATGCTGCCGATATTTTAGCGATTATTGCGCCAGCAAAGCGTCAACAATCAATATTGGATGCTATAGCAAAACCAGCGGAGCGTGTGCTGACTTGGGGCGATTATCAGCGTATTTTTATTGAGCCTAAGCGCTTGGAGCAAGGCGTGCAGTTCTGGCGCGAAAATCGCGAACTGGTTGAGAGGCTAGCCGAGCAATATCAAGTGGCCCCCGAAATTATTTTAGCCATTATCGGTGTAGAAACCCGCTACGGTCGCGTTATGGGCAATTATAAGGTGTTAGATGCCTTACTCACCTTAGGCTTTGATTACCCTCCTAGGGCGACATTTTTCCGTAGCCAGCTAGAGCAATTTTTATTGCTAGTTGAAGAGCAAGGTTTTAATACGCAAAGTGTAAAAGGCAGCTATGCGGGAGCCATGGGTTATGGTCAATTTATTGCAGGCAGCTACCGCGCTTATGCTGTCGATGGTGACGACGATAAACGCATTGATATTCTGCACAATACAGCCGACGCAATTGCCAGCGTTGCTAATTATTTTGTGCGCCACGGCTGGCAGGCAGATGGTTTAGTAGCCATTGCCTTGCCTGAGCAGAAAGTCGATAAACTGCTGCTTTCTGCAATGCCTAAGCCAGAAAAGCCAAGCAAAACCGTCGCGCATTATCGTCAAGCAGGGGTTGTGATTCCTGAGCAAATTAGCGATACAGCTAAAGCCACGCTTATGGCTTTAGAAACCGAGCGGGGCACGCAATACTGGCTAGGGTTTAATAACTTCTATGTGATTTCTCGTTATAATCATAGCCACTTATATTCGATGGCGGTTCATCAGTTCAGCCAATTATTACGTCTACATGTGGATATGCCATAAATGCGTTATTTCATTCTTTTCAGCGGTATGGCTTTAGCCTTTTTACTCACAGCATGCAGTGCACCGAAAACGCAAGAGTCAATCAAGAACAGTGCAGGCTTGAGCGAATCATCGGATCCCAGTCGTTATCAACATGAGCGTGATTTTGCCCCGCTAAAGAAAATTGATGCCGATAATATTGCCGATGCCGTACCTAAAATTGAACCAATCAAGGCCGCAGGGAACAAAAGCCCTTATATGGTGTTTGGTAAGGTTTACCATGTGATGCCTGATGCTAAAGGTTATCAGGAGCAAGGGAAAGCATCGTGGTATGGCTTGAAGTTCCATGGCCATCATACGTCCAATGGCGAAATCTACGATGTGAGTGGCATGACAGCAGCGCATAAAACCTTGCCCTTGCCGAGTTATGTGAGGGTGACAAATGTAGCTAATGGTCGTACAGCGATTGTGCGTGTTAACGATAGAGGACCTTTTCACGGCGATAGGATTATTGATTTGTCCTATGCAGCAGCCACCAAATTGGGCTATATCGCCCAAGGCGTTGCTGAGGTGAAAGTGGAAATTATCGATGTGCAGCAATGGCAGCAGGAACAGTTAGCTAAGCAGCACAGCTTACCAGTGAAGGCTAAAACCGCATGGTTGCAAGTGGGTGCATATACGCAAGAAGCCACAGCACAATCGGTACGCCAGCGGTTGGTTGAAGAGTTTGCTTGGCCAACCAGCGTAGAATCCGGTGTGGATCAGTTTTATCGGGTAAGAGTTGGGCCGGTTGCTGAACAAGATGTTTCAGTGATCACCACCCAGTTGCTTGCCCAAGGCTTTCCGCCTCCAGTAAAAGTAAAGCCGTAAAATCCGTGGCTAGTGCTAAAAAGTAAATCTTGTTAGCATGATGTCTTTGTTAATCGCGTTAGAAAGTGAATTTATTATGTTGTTATTTCGTCGCTTATCCGTTTATTTAAGCCTTATTTGTTTAACTAGCCTATCTACAGTGGCGTTGGCTTCTGCACCGACATTAATCCCTGCACCGCCACAAATTGCAGCCAAAAGTTATATTGTAATGGACGCGAATAGTGGTGAGGTAATTGTTGAAAAAAATGCCGATGAGCGTTTAGACCCTGCCAGCTTAACCAAAATGATGACGGCCTATGTGGCCGAGTACGAAATACGTCAAGGCAATATTGCATTGGATGATCAAGTGCAAGTAAGCACCAATGCTTGGGCACAAAAATTCCCGGGTTCATCGGTCATGTTTTTAGAGCCTGGAAAGCCTGTTACGGTCAGAGAGCTGATCAAAGGGGTGGATATTGCCTCAGGTAATGATGCGACCGTCGCTTTAGCTGAACATATTGCCGGCAGTGCAGGCGCTTTTGTCGATTTGATGAACCAACACAGCCAGTTATTAGGCCTGAAAAACACCCATTTTGTTAACCCGCACGGGTTAACAGGCAAAGATCACTACAGTAGTGCAAGGGATATGGCGATACTGGCACGTGCGCAAATTATCGAATTTCCAGAAGGTTACAAAACCTATGCGCAAAAAGAATTTACTTATAACGGCATTCGTCAGCCCAACCGTAACCGTTTGCTGTGGCGTGACTCTAGCGTCGATGGCTTAAAAACCGGCCATACCGATGCGGCAGGTTATTGTCTGGTAGCTTCGGCATTGCGCGATGATATGCGTTTAATTGTTGTAGTTATGGGTACACACAGCGACGAAGCTCGTTTCCAAGAAACACAAAAACTGTTCTCGTTTGGTTTTCGCTTCTACAAAACCGTCAAACTGTATAATAAAGGCCAAGAGCTCGCCAAAGTGGACGTTTGGGGCGGCGAAAAAGACCAGTTAGGTGTGCAAGTTGCTGAAGATGTTTACGTCACTATTCCGCGCAGCCAAGAAGACGGTTTAAGCGCAGATTTATCTTTGGATAAATATGTCCAAGCTGTTGTCAAAAAAGGACAGACTTTAGGTGAAATAGAAATTAAATTGAACAATGAGAGCTTATTAAAGCAGCCAGTAATTGCTAGTGAAACCGTAGAGAAAGGCAGCTTTTTAGGTGTGATGTGGAGCAAAATTAAATTGTTTTTTGTGCAATTAATAGGGGGTTAATATGGCCGTACGTGTTAATGAAATAGAACAAGAAGCACCAAAAATTGAGTTTCCTTGCGAATATCCGATTCGCATTATGGGTGAATCTTGCGCGGAATTTTTAGATACGGTGCTTGCCATCGTTGAAAAGCATGCACTGATTCCTGACAAAAGCACCATTCGCTTACGCGATAGCAGTAAAGGCCGCTTTGTTAGTGCACTGGTTACCATAGAGGCCACCGGTGCCGATCAGCTACATCATTTGCATTTAGCCTTGCGTGAATACCCATCGGTTAAAATGGTGCTCTAGTGGATGCCAGTGTGCTTTTGGTGCGCTCCATGGGGGTGCAATACTATCAGCCTATTTGGCAGCAAATGCGCGATTTTACCGATCAGCGCAACGACGAAAACCCCGATGAGTGCTGGCTGTTAGAGCACCAACCCGTGTTCACTTTAGGCCAAGCGGGTAAAGATTCACATATCCTTACAAGATCTGATATTCCGATCGTGCATTGCGATCGCGGTGGGCAGATAACCTACCATGGCCCCGGCCAGTTAATGATGTACTGGTTGGTTAATTTAAAACGCAAAAATATCGGTGTGCGTGATTTTGTTACCGTTATGGAACAAGCCATTATTCAGCTATTAGCCGATTATGACATCACAGCGCATTTAGAAGAGGGTGCGCCGGGCGTTTATGTCAACCATCAGAAGATTGCCTCTTTAGGTTTGCGTGTGCGTAAAGGCTGTACCTACCACGGTTTAGCCTTGAATGTCTGTGCAGACCTTAGCCCTTTTCAGCAAATAAACCCCTGTGGTTACCAAGGTTTGCAAATGGTGAATTTGCAGGATTTAGTAGAACCCAAAGTAAGCGTAAAAAGTATAGCTGAGCAATTATTGACTATTTTCAGTCAGCAATTAGGCTATGAAAAATCACAAACAATAACGCAATAAAAGAGAAAAACGAATGAATACACCGATTGTCGTATTATTAGTATTAAGTGTTTTACCCATTGTCTGGTCTTGGGTGAGTGGTTATTGCCGTCAGAAACAATTTGGCGCTATCGATAATAAGCACCCGCGTGAGCAAAATGCCCAATTAAGTGGTGCCGGTGCACGCGCCGTAGCCGCACAACAAAACGCATGGGAAGCGTTAGCCGTATACGCGGCAGCATTGCTGGCGGTTAGCATTGCAGACGTGCCAGTTGAAAGTTATGCAACGCTCACATTGGGTGTATTAGCCTTTCGTGTTGCTCACGGTATGTTCTATATCGCCAATTGGGATATTTTGCGCTCCTTAGCATTTTTGCCCGCCTTTGGTATTTGCATCTATATGTTTGTTTTGGCGCTATAAGTCAAAGCTGGGGGTGGGCGCAGTGCTCACCCAAAACGTAACCGTCAGTATTATCCTAGCTACTCTGCAATTATCCCTTTCACCCAGATATCCTCTATTTATTGTTATGAAATATCACGCCTGTAGCTAATTTTTTGTTAAATAGTCACTATTAAGCAGACACTTATAAGTAAGCTGGGAGATTTCCTATGCACACAATAAAAAGTTGGGCGTCAATCACCGTCTTGGTCGTAGCCTTTGGCTTTCTTGCCGCTTGTGCTAATCACCCTTTAAACATGAGTGCCGCCGAGTGGGAATCGCTCACACCCAGCCAGCAGCATGAGGCGCGTTTGGCGCATGCCGCGCAAGATACAGCGGCGCAAGAACGACGTGCCGCACAAGCAAAAGCAGAAATCGCCGAGCAAGAAAGGCAAGAAGCGCTACGCCGTAATGCACCTTACGGTGATGTGGTGCAGTGCACCATCAGCGATGCACAAGCGAGCTTTGGCAATAATAAATGGCGTGCCGCCCAAGACGTCGGGGTGGAGTTACACCGCTCGGAAGGTGATCGCGATGTACGGCTTTCGCGGCAAGATAAGTCCGGTGCTGCTTATCTGCAGATGGGCTTTGATGGCTTAAACGTCAAAGTTTGCAGCAGCTATGGCCGCGATTGTGATGTGTTGGCCGGCACGGAAACACAGTTCCGTCGTGGTCTCTCTAAGCGTATTACTATTAAAAAAACGGTTGAAGGCAAGCTGACTTGTTCCTTTCCAAGACGCTGGTAGGGTAATTGGCAAACAGTCTTAATCGAAGTGAACAGAGAAGTTACTATGTTGAAATCGTTATTATTCACCTTGCTTATTGCAGCTTCCACAACGCTAAGCGCGCAGGCAGTTAACACTAGCAATAATGCGAGCAAGGAAGTGCATGCAGCACCATCGCCTTTCGATATCATGCAACTGCTAAGCATTTCTTTTGATGGCGATGTCAGCTCACAGCAATTATTCGATCAGAGTGTTGCATCCAATATGCGTATAGCGATGGAGCACTTACAAGTGCGCTTTAGCGATCGCAGAACGAATACAGTCATGTCGCGTAGTGATATTGAAAAAATTCTAGGCCAATCACGACAAGCTAATGCGCATGATTTGATCCGTCGCACCTTGGCAAGCTTCACACTGCCACACCTTAACGCAGAACAAATCATCGATTTGTTCAATGCTGTTGCATTAGCCTCGATGCTGTCACCGCCTGAGCACATCAATATCGAATTTTACGATGCGCGCCAAGAGCCAAGCAACACAGACCATGGCGGCATCAGGGGTAGTATCCCCGATGCGATGTATACGCCTACTAAAGCCCAAGCAGTAGATACTGCAGCTGCCTGGGATGACGAGGCGATAGTCGATTATTTTATTGCCAATGATTTTACTTTTAAGCCAAAGACTACGCGGGAGTTTTTACTGCCTTATACTGCGGTAGCGAATGATGTAAGACAGTTTAATCGTTACGCGCGTGAAGAGTTAGAGCAACTGCTTGAGCAAGAGCCCGATTTGAAAATCGCATGGGCAGATAAGAAAAAAGCATTGAGTCAATCCGTTGGGGTTGGCACTGAAAACGCTAGGCACCGTTATATCGGCCTGCTACATCTCAAAGCAGAAGATCCCAGCAAGGCAAGTATGATGCGAGCGCTGTTTGCTAAGCTGTATGCAGACTAAATGCACATTTTACACAGCTAAAGCCTGTAAAAATAACATTATAAGAAAAAATAGATTGTTTAAGGATTGAAATTGTTCGATGCTATCTCCATCTTATAAACACGCATTGTTATAAGGGACAGCAAATATGCAAATAGAACGATTTACTCATCAAATACAAAATGCGCTCGCTGCAGCGCAAGCACTGGCCGCTAGCCAGAATCATAATTACCTCGAACCTGTGCATATTTTACAGGTGCTGCTAACCGATGAAAGCTCACTGTTGAACAGCTTATTAGCACGTGCTAGCGGTAATTTGCCGCAGTTAAAAAGCAGTATTCAACAAGCCATTGATAATTTGGCGGTGCTTAGCAGCAGTGTCGATGTGCACTTATCCCCAGACAGCCTTAAGTGGCTAACCACAGCCGATACTTTAGCGCAACAACATAAAGACCATTATGTCGCCACCGAGATGCTGGTGCTGGCGATTTTTGAAGACAAACTCAGCATCCGTAAACTGTTTGAACAAGCAGGATTTACACAACAAAATTTAAAACAATTGATTGATGAATTACGTGCAGGAGAGCCCGTTATGGACCAAGGTAGCGAAGAAAATCGCGACGCATTAGAAAAATACACCGTTGACCTTACGCAACGTGCCGCCGAAGGTAAATTAGACCCGGTGATAGGACGCGACGATGAAATCCGCCGCACCATCCAAGTACTGCAACGCCGTACGAAAAATAACCCGGTATTGATTGGTGAGCCAGGCGTGGGTAAAACCGCGATTATCGAAGGCTTGGCACAGCGCATTTTAAATAATGAAGTGCCCGAAGGCCTTAAAAACAAGCGCGTTTTATCCTTGGATATCGGCTCTTTATTGGCCGGTGCAAAATTCCGCGGTGAGTTTGAAGAGCGCTTAAAAGCCTTACTAAAAGACCTTGCCAAGCAAGACGGCCAAGTGATTTTATTTATCGATGAAATCCATACCATTGTGGGTGCAGGTAAGGGCGATGGCGCGATGGATGCGGCGAATATGTTAAAGCCTGCGCTTGCCCGTGGTGAATTGCACTGCGTGGGCGCTACCACTTTGGATGAGTACCGCCAATACATAGAAAAAGATGCCGCCTTAGAGCGCCGCTTCCAAAAAGTCTTGGTGGGCGAGCCTTCAGAAGAAGACACTATCGCCATTTTACGTGGTTTAAAAGAGCGTTATGAAGTGCACCACGGTGTGGATATTTCAGATTCGGCGATTATCGCTGCGACCAAATTATCCCAGCGCTATATCACCGATAGAAACCTGCCAGACAAGGCCATCGACTTAATCGACGAGGCCGCTAGCCGTATTCGTATGGAGATAGACTCCAAGCCTGAAGCCTTGGATAAACTAGAGCGTCGTTTGATTCAGTTAAAAATCGAACGCGAAGCGGTGAAAAAAGATAAAGACGAAGCTTCTAAAGCGCAGTTGGCGATTCTTGAAGAGGATATCGAAGAGGCAGAAAAAGCCTATGCCGATTTAGAAGAAATTTGGAAAGCTGAAAAAAGCCAAGTACACGGCGCCCAGCAAATCAAAATCGATTTGGAAAAAGCGCGTTTAGATTATGATGTGGCTAGCCGAGAATCCAATTTAGCGAAAATGTCCGAGCTAAAATACAGCGTAATTCCTGAGCTAGAAAAGCTATTAGAGCACGCCGCCAGTGACGAGACGCAAACAACAGAGAAGCAATTGTTGCGTAACCGCGTTGGCGAAGAAGAAATCGCCGAAGTGGTCGCTAAATGGACAGGCATCCCGATTAACAAAATGCTCGAAGGCGAAAAAGACAAATTACTGCGCATGGAAGATGTATTGCATCAGCAAGTGATTGGTCAAGCAGAGGCCGTATCGGCTGTATCTAGCGCCATACGCCGTGCGCGTGCAGGTCTTTCGGATGCGAATCGCCCCGATGGTTCCTTCTTGTTCTTAGGCCCCACCGGTGTGGGTAAAACTGAATTGTGTAAAACCTTGGCCGAATTCTTATTCGACAGCAAAGATGCGATGGTGCGTATTGATATGTCCGAATACATGGAAAAGCATGCGGTTTCGCGTTTACTCGGTGCGCCCCCCGGTTATGTGGGCTACGAAGAAGGCGGTTATTTAACCGAAGCGGTACGCAGAAAGCCGTATTCCTTGATATTGCTCGATGAGGTAGAAAAAGCGCACCCCGATGTGTTTAATATTCTGCTGCAAGTGTTAGACGATGGCCGCCTAACCGATAGCCAAGGCAGAACGGTGGATTTCCGTAATACCGTGGTAGTGATGACCTCCAACTTAGGTTCGGATGTGATTCAGCAAATGACCGGTACCTCCGAGCCAGAAGTGATTAAAGCCTCGGTAATGGCGGCAGTTAGCAACCACTTTCGTCCTGAGCTTTTAAACCGTTTGGATAGTATTGTTTACTTCCACCCATTGGCCAAAGAACATATGCGCGATATTGCCACCATTCAAATTGGTTTACTGGGTGAGCGCTTAGCCGATAGGGATTTATCGCTTAGCCTAGACGATGATGCCATGAGCTTACTAGTAGAGGCAGGTTACGACCCCGTTTATGGTGCAAGGCCATTAAAACGTGCGGTGCAACGTTTGCTAGAAGACCCCTTAGCAACGGATATCTTATCCGGTCACTACAAACCGGGTGATCTAATAAGTGTTAGTGCTAAAGACGGCAAGCTTGTTTTTAGCACTAAATAAAACCGTCGTAACGATAGGCTGGGTATAAACTCAGCCCATCTTTTTTACATCAATTTTTTTGTTTTAACCCTTTAGCAATACTTTCACGCTAGTCAGCGAAAAACTTTTTCGTTACAATTGAGAATCATTAACATCTGTGATTACTTATTATGGTGAAGCAGTATCTAGGCGGCGTCAGACAGTGGCATTGGATTAGCTCAGCGATTTGTTTGGCGGCAATGCTCTTGTTTGCCGTCACCGGTATCACGCTGAATAACGCTGCGTATATATCGAGTAAGCCCAGCATTACTACGATAGAAACTACTCTATCTCAGCCTTTACTAGCTAAGTTACAAGAAGCACAACAAGGCGCTTTACCCAAAACATTTATCCGTTATTTACAACAATATGCTATCTATCTAAACAATACACAGCCCGAATGGAGTGAGGATGAATTGTATTTATCCTTACCTCAAGCCGGCGGCGATGCATGGTTAAGCGTGGATTTACAGAGTGGTGAATTATTTTACGAGCAAACGCGGCGTGGTCTCATTGCTTATGCCAATGATTTGCACAAAGGCCGACATACAGGTCTTGCTTGGAGCTGGTTTATTGATATTTTCGCACTGGCTTGCGTGGTCTTTAGTATCAGTGGTTTTATCTTATTGTTTCGTCATGCTCGGCATAGAAACAGCACTTGGCCTTTAGTTGGCTTGGGTGTTTTAGTGCCGTTTTTACTTATCTTATTATTTGTTCATTAAGGGGTCTTATGCGATTCGCACCTATATTATTGGCTTTAAGCCTATTCAGTAGCATCGTTTTTGCTAGCGAAATAGCTATTACCGTAGAAATACCAAGGCTGGATGTAACGGAATACCATAGGCCTTATGTGGCGGTATGGATAGAGAACGAACAATCGGTAGCAGTCGCCAATCTAGCTATCTGGTATGACATAGGCCAAGCCAATAAAAAAGGCGAGGAATGGCTAAAAGATATGCGTCAGTGGTGGCGTAGAAGCGGTCGTGAATTAAGTTTCCCGGTGGACAGTGTCACCGGTGCTACTCGCGCAGTCGGCCAACACAAGCTGGTGTTTACAGAAGGTGAAGCACCTTTTGCTCGTTTAGCAGAAGGTAACTATCGTTTAGTGGTGGAAGCCGCGCGCGAGACCGGCGGCCGTGAATCAATCAAAATCCCATTTAGCTGGCCTGCTAAAAAAATCGAACAGCACAGCACGCAAGGTAAAAGCGAGCTAGGTCAAATCCAATTACACATCACACCTTAATAGCGTAAAGAGAGTACACAATGTTTAAAAAACCGATGTTATATGCCGCGCTTATTGCCGCTATCAGCAGCTTGTCATTATCAGCACAAGCGCATCGCGCGTGGTTTGTACCTGCCACCACTGTATTATCCGGTGACGAGGCTTGGGTTACTGTCGATGCAGCGATTTCTAACGATATTTTTCATGCTGATTATGTTGCTATGCGTTTAGACGATATCCAAGTCACAGCACCGGACAGCAGTACGCTTCGCTTAGAAAACAGTAATAACGGCAAACACCGCAGCACGTTCGATGTACACTTAAAACAAAGCGGTACCTATCGTATAGCGACTGCTAGCCAAAGCTTAACAGCGCGTTGGCAAACAGCCGATGGCGAACAGCAGCGTTGGCCAGCACGTGGCACGCAAGGCACGATTGAGAATTTTGCCAAACAAGTCCCTAGAAATGCTAAGGATTTACAAGTCGCTTTTAGCTCACGTCGCATCGAAAGCTTTGTCACCTTGGGTGCGCCGAGTACCGAGGTATTGGCCGTTAGTGGCCGCGGCTTAGAATTGTTGCCTATCACGCACCCTAATGATTTGTTTGCAGGTGAAGAGGCCCACTTCCAGCTATTTATCGATGGTAAGCCGGCAGTTGGCGCTAACGTTGAAGTGGTTGCTGGCGGTATGCGTTATCGCGACAGCCAAGATACTTTAGCGCTAACAACCGATAAAAAAGGCCGGTTTAGTGTGACATGGCCGAATGCAGGTCTGTACTGGCTGAGTGCAAATTACAGCGATAATCAAGCACAAAAGCCTGCCAGTAAGCGTATTGGCAGTTATGCGGTAACCCTTGAAGTATTGCCGCAGTAAATTCTTCGTTGTTGCTGATATTCACGTATCGGCCGACTTAAGTCACTGACGTTTATGATTGTACGTTATGTTATCGCCGCTGCTCTTGTTGCGTTTTACTTGGCTTGGTGTTTTTCGCTTTGGCGCGCCTATCGACGCCGCCAGCCAAGTTTGCAACGCAATAAGTGGCTGATTGCCTATGCCAGTCAAAGCGGCAATGCACAACATTGGGCAGAAAAAACTGCCCAGCAATTACACAAGGCCGGTATTCAAGCACAAATCGCGGCTTTAAATGATGTGCAAATAGAGCACCTACAGCACTGCGAAAAGCTGCTGTTAATTGTCAGTAGCTATGGCCAGGGTGAAGCGCCGGATAACGGTACGCGTTTTATAAAACGCATCCGTAATGCCGATTTATCCGCAGTGAATTTTGCCGTTCTCGCTTTCGGTGATAGCAAATATCCTTGTTTTTGCGGCTTTGCCGATGCTGTGCAGCAACAATTAGAACAAAGCGCAGCCAATGCCTTATTTGAGACTATCAAAGTCGATAAAAACGCTGCAACTAGCCTGCAAGAATGGCAGCAAGCGCTTAGTTATATTACAGACAATGCAGCTTTTACGCCGTGGCAAGTGCCAATTTTTCAGCCATGGCGTTTGTTGCAAAGAAGGTGTTTAAATCCACAAAGCCCTAGTGAAAAAGTCTTTTATCTGCGCTTGCAAGCTGTGCAAAACAACAGCGGACAAACGTCTTGGCAAGCTGGTGATATTGCTGAGATAGCACCTTGTAACAGCCGGCAGCGTATGGATGCTTTTTTAGCGTTGCAGGCAATCAAAGCTGATGCCGACTATTATCAACAACTCAAGCATAAAAATTTATTGTTAGCGCAGCCGATCTCCGCGATAAAATCACACCGCCGTGATTGGCTAGCTAACTTGAACGATTTACCGAGTAGAGAGTATTCCATTGCTTCCATAGCTGATAGCGGCAGCTTGGATTTACTGGTCAGGCAACGTGATTACGGCGATGATAATTACGGTTTAGGTTCAGGTTGTTTAAGTCATGTCGTGCAAGAAGGTGAAACGATAGCGCTGAATATTCGAAAAAATAGCAACTTTCATGCTCTCAGTGCTAATATCCCTATGATTTTAATCGGCAATGGCACAGGGCTGGCGGGTTTACGTGCGCATTTACAGCAGCGGATTCAGCAAGGTTATTATCAAAACTGGCTGATCTATGGTGAGCGCCATCAGCAGCATGAAAGCTTTTTTGCTGAAGAGCTAGAAAATTGGCTAAAAAAGCAGCAGCTCGTACATTTACATCGAAGCTTCTCACGCGATACCGATAGCAACTACCGATATGTGCAAGATATTCTATATGCGCAAGCAAATGAAATTCGTCAATGGTTAGAACAAGGTGCGGCGATTTACGTTTGTGGCAGTATGCATGGTATGGCAGAAGATGTAGAGCACGCATTTGTTCGTATTATTGGGGAACCCAGCTTGCTAGCGTTGTCAGAGCAAGGTCGCTACCGTCGTGATGTGTACTAAAGGTAAATCCATACGGTTGTTATCAGTATATGGGTTTTTGAAAGTGCGTAACTATGTCATCATTACGCTACTATTTTTATTGGTTTTTCGCTAGGAGCAGTTATGTCTGCCGTTAACACAAGGTCTTACCGTGTGCTTATTATTGCTGCGCTCGCATTATTACTGATAATCGCTGCGCTACTATACGTTAAGGGAAAAAGTAATAATACACCGAGCTTTAGCACGGTAAAGGTTAACCGAGGCGATATTGAAAACCTTGTTACCGCAACGGGTAGTTTGCAACCACGCAATTATGTCGATGTGGGTGCGCAAGTATCTGGACAGTTAAAAACCTTACATGTCAGTGTTGGGGACAAAGTGAAAAAAGGTGATCTACTGGCGGAAATCGATGCGACTTTATATATCGCTAAAGTGGATGCCACACGCGCCCAACTACGCAATCAAAATGCTTTATTAACGGATAGGCAAGCACAGCTGGAATTGGCACAAAGCAACTATCAACGTACAAAAAATCTAGTCGCAGAAGATGCCGCATCGGTGGAGGCCTTAGAAGCTGCGAAAGCTGCTTTGCAATCAGCCAATGCACAAATTACCGCTTTACGCGCACAAATAGAACAAACAGCATCCGGTTTACGTGAAGAAGAGGCTAACCTCGCATTTGCACGTATTTATGCACCGATGGATGGCACTGTGGTGACTATCGATGCGCGACAAGGCCAAACCCTAAATGCTTCGCAATCTGCACCTATCATACTGCGTCTAGCCGATTTATCCGTGATGACGGTAGAAGCACAAGTATCCGAGGCTGATATCAGCAAATTGTATGTAGGTATGCCGGTATATTTCACCATTTTTGGTGGCGAAGGGCAGCGTTGGTATAGCAAGCTGAGCAAGATCGAGCCGACACCTGTGGTGAATAATAATGTGGTTCTTTATAACGCTTTATTTGATGTGCCCAATGCTTCGGGCGTGTTAATGACGCAAATGACAACACAAGTTTTCTTTATTGTTTCGCAAGCGAAAAATGCGCTACAAGTGCCGCTAACTGCTTTGCGTTTTAAACCTGCAACGACAAAAGTTGCTGACAATACAGCGCAAAACACTAACGAACAAGCGGCTTTACAGGGCCGAATGGCGACGGTGCAATGGCTAAATGCAAAATTGCAACAGCAGGAAAAAGACGTTGTAGTCGGTGTAAGCAATCGTGTCTATGCACAAATCATCTCGGGTTTAGAGGAAGGTGATAGCATTATCATTAATATAAAAAATGCGGGCGAGAGCAAGAATAATGCACGCATGCCGTTTGCTGGACCGCGAGTAGGGCGTTAATGAGCGCATTGATAGAGCTGCGTAATATCAGCAAAAGCTATTCCCAAGGCGAGCTAGAAACACAAGTCTTGCATGGTATCGACTTACAGATAGAAGAAGGTGAGTTTGTTGCCATTATGGGGGCATCAGGTTCGGGTAAATCCACCCTGATGAATATTATTGGCTGTTTGGATAAGCCCACAGCGGGGCAGTTTTTATTTAATGGCCAAGATGTTGCTCAATTTAGCCGAGATGAATTAGCTACCTTGCGCCGGGAAGCGTTCGGCTTTGTTTTCCAAAGCTATAATCTACTCGCCGGTTTAAGTGCTAGAAGCCCGTGCAGCAAAATTGCTGAGTAATTTAGGTTTGGCAGAACGTTTAGACTACAAGCCTAATCAACTCTCCGGTGGGCAACAGCAGCGTGTATCGATTGCGCGTGCTTTAATGAATGGTGGGCAAATTATTCTTGCTGATGAGCCAACCGGTGCCTTAGATAGCCAAAGCGGTAGAGACGTGATGGCCTTGCTTAAAGAATTATCTGCCCAAGGCCATACCATTATACTGATTACCCACGATGCCAAAGTAGCCGCGCATGCGCATCGCTTAATAGAAATATCCGATGGGCGTGTGGTGCAGCATAGTGGCGAGAAGCCAAAAGAAAAAGCGCAGCTTTTAGCCAGCGAAGTAAGGCATGGCGAGCCCAGTCTTTATAGTGAGCTAAGCACGGGCATAAAAACCGCTTTTCGTTCTTTGTCTAGCAATGTGTTTCGCACCATTCTTACTTTGTTAGGTATTGTGATTGGTGTGGCGTCAGTGATTAGCATGCTGGCCATAGGGGATGGGGCTAAACAAGAAATCGTGGATAAGATTAGCGCCATGGGCAGTAATTTGCTCTTGGTGCGCCCGGGTGGGCCGAATCAACGCGGCGGGCGTTGGAGTGTGTCGACTTTAGTGCCTGCGGATGTAGAAGCCTTAAACCAAGAACTTGATGATGTTATTGCTATTCCGGAGCTCACTGGCAGCTATACGCTGCGTTACGATAGCGATGACCTGAGCGCGGAAGTGAATGCCACCTCGTACAGCTTTCCGCAGGCGCGACAATGGCAAGCGGCCCATGGCTTATTTTTTAATGAAGAGGACGAGCAAAGCTATGCCACGGTAGCGGTGATCGGTAAAACCATTGCGGATCATTTTTTTGCTGATAGCGATCCTTTGGGTGAGTACATCATTATCAATAATGTGTTATTTCAAATTATTGGTGTGATGGAAGAACGCGGCGCATCGCCGATGGGGCAAGATCAAGATAGCGTGGTTTTTGTTCCTTATACCACAGGTAGTTTACGTATTATGGGGCAAAACTTTTTACGTAATGTCACCATTGCTGTACAAAATAATGCCGATATGCACCAAGCCCAAGAGCAAGCCTATGCTTTATTGTTAGCACGTCATGGCTCAGAGGATTTTCAGATTTTTAATATGGCTTCACTAATCGATACCGTCTCAGAAACGCAAAATACACTAACAATTTTACTTGCATCGATAGCGGCGATTTCTCTCTTGGTGGGCGGTATTGGTGTAATGAATATTATGTTGGTAAGTGTGACGGAGCGTACCAAAGAAATTGGCATTCGCATGGCTACCGGTGCCAGAACACGGCATATTTTGCAGCAGTTTTTATTGGAGGCGTTATTGGTGTCGGCTTTAGGTGGAGTCATTGGCGTGCTATTGGGTTTATTAGCAACGTATATTATTCAAAGTGCCGGTACAGCGGTGGCTTATTCCTTGATGCCGGTAGCACTCGCTTTTAGCTGTGCTTTTGTCACAGGGCTTATTTTTGGCTATTTGCCTGCAAGAAAAGCAGCGCACTTGGATCCAGTAACAGCCTTGGCTGCGGAGTAATTATGAATAGCTTAGCCAAGATCTTTTTTGTAAGTAGTGTGGCGCTTTTATCAGCCTGCCACTCGATTAAAGCCATCGATAGGCCCGAGGTCGTTTTTGAAGAAGCATGGCAGCAAGAGAGTGCGCAAACAGCCAAGCAGCAGGCAATAGAAGAAGAGTGGTGGCAGCAGTTTAACTCGCCTGAGCTTAACCGTTTAATTGCTACGGCCTTAGTCAATAGCCCGGATTTGCGCATCGCGGCCGAGCGTGTGGTGCAAGCCGAGTTGAAAATGAATAATGCAGGCGCGTCGCTATTTCCCTCCTTAAGTTTAAGTACTAGCAGTAGTGCGAATCGTAGACGCCCAGATGGCGGCTCGTGGGGCAACTCTGAAAGCAGCAATGTATCGCTAGGCATGAGCTACGAATTAGACTTATGGGGCAGGGTAGCAGCAAGTAGAGCATCTGCGGCGGCAAGCTTTAAAGCGCAAGCTTATGATCATCAAAGTGCGCGCCTTAGCTTAATTACGGGCGTTGCCGATGCTTGGTTTTCTTGGTTGGCAGTACAGCAGCGTATTGCTTATGCTGAAAAAAATATTGCCATTGCTGAGCATAGCTACCAAATTGTTGAGGCACGCTATCGCAATGGGGCGGTTGCATCTGCAGAATTATCTAACCAAAAAATCAATTTGCTTAATCAACAAACGGCCTTACAGCCTTTACAGCTGCAAGAAGAGCAATTACGCGCTGCTCTAGCGATTTTAGTGGGGCAGGAGCCCTATCCTTTTGCTTTAGAAGATGAGCCGCTTAGCGCGCTGTTA
>SMEQ01000070.1_pt1 | contig 33483 bp, 34 predicted proteins | sample 2456281 | NCBI WGS metagenome assembly SMEQ01 (sample SAMN10132596, study PRJNA489261) | soil metagenome | isolation source: day1 antibiotic-loamy sand soil ammended with raw manure from dairy cow... | place: USA | collected 2015-04-01
ATTCAACATTCAACATTCAACATTCAACATTCAACATTCAACATTCAACATTCAACATTCAACATTCAACATTCAACATTCAACATTCAACATTATCCCTTCACTCTTCACCCTATTTTTTACCCGTAAACATCGCTTGAATGAGTTTTTCTTTGCGGAAGAATTGATGGTAGAGCACACCTGCCACATGCAAGCCTATTACTATTAGTAATATATCAAATAGCCATTTATGGATGCGCGTTAGCTGTAAACTTAGATCGTAAGAAACTAAGTAGCGTAGCGGTCCATCAAACATAATATCGTCAGTAGCAAATAAACCCGTACCTGCTTGTGCCAAACAAAGTAATAACAACAAAAATACGCCGAGAGCACCTAAAGGGTTATGGCCTAAATGTGTTTTTTCTTTACGTCGTAACAAGGCGGCTAGGTATTTAAAGGTATAAACTGGTGAGAATAAAAAACTTTTAAAACGTGCATAAGGGCTGCCGATAAAGCCCCAAACAATTCTTAAACCGATCAAGCCTATAACCAAGTATGCTGAACGCTCATGCCATTGGTTCCAATTAATGCCTGTGTCCCAGTCTAAACCTTTACCTGCAGACCACCAGCAAAAGCCGACTGCGGCCACCAGCAACCAGTGAAAAGCACGAACTAAGGGATCCCATACTTGCTGTTTTTTATTATTCATAAGACACCTTTTATATAATCTGCTTTAAGCCTAGGCTTGTAACTGGCTTAAAAACACACTAGAAAATCACTAGAAAAACAATTTTTGTAGTTCGTCACCTGGGTGCTTGGCACGCATAAAGGCTTCGCCCACTAAAAATGCATGCACGTTATTAGAGCGCATCAATTCAACGTCGGTACGCGCTAATATGCCGCTTTCTGTTACCAGTAACTTATTAGCTGGAATCTTAGGCAATAAGCTTAGCGTGGTATCCAAAGTTAAATCAAAGGTATGTAGGTCGCGGTTATTAATGCCTAGCAAAGGCGTATTCAATGTCAGCGCCACCTCTAACTCTTCCTCATTATGCACTTCCACCAGCACATCCATACCAAGCTCATGCGAGATGCCTTCAAGGTCTTGCAATTGCATTTGGCTAAGAGCCGCAACAATCAGCAACACACAGTCGGCGTTGATCATGCGTGCTTCATAAATTTGGTATGGGTCAACCAGAAAGTCTTTACGAATCACCGGTAAGCCACAAGCTTTACGGGCTGCAACCAAAAAGTCTTCATGGCCTTGAAAGTACGGTTTATCAGTTAGCACTGACAAACAAGCAGCACCACCCGCCTCATAGGCCTCGGCAATTTCTTCGGGAACAAAATTTTCACGCAACACGCCTTTAGAGGGTGAAGCCTTTTTGATTTCAGCAATTATAGCCGGCTGGCCTTTTTCAATTTTTGCGCGCATGGCACGAATAAAACCGCGCAACTCGGCTGGGTCTTGATCTTTGGCTTGGGCTTTCAGTTCAACCAAGGGCAAACTCTTGCTGCGTAAAGCAACTTCTTCTGCTTTGGTGTTAATAATTTTTTTTAAAATAGTAGGGGTTTCAATCGCCATGCTTTACTCACCTAGCCACAAAGTGCTAATTCACCTAATAATAATGCGTGTGATACTGTCTTCTGTATCGACCTGTTTTATTCAGACTCTATACGCCCTTTGTCTTAACTGTTTGCGTCTTCATTTAAGCAGATAGAAAAGTTCACCAACTCTTTTATCTTTTCTAAGGCCAAACCTGCGTAGATAGCATCTTCAGCCATGGCTACGCCATTTTTAAGTGTATTGGCGACACCGGCTACATAAATAGCGGCACCAGCATTTAAAGCCAAAATTTCTGCTGCTTTTTTTCCATTGACTGTTTCGCGCTTGCCAAGGGCGTCTTTAATCAAAGCCCAACTTTCTTCAGGGCTACTAACCTCTAAGCCAGACAACACTTGGCTGTCTATGCCTAGATCTTCTGGCCTAATAACAAGATCAGTAAGTTGTCCGTCCTTTAATTCACAAGCATAGGTTTCAGTCGCAAGGCTAATTTCATCCAGACCATCTTTAGACGAAACCACCAGCACATGACGGCTGCCTAAACGTTGCATTACTTCTGCAATAGGGCGCACTAATGCTTTGCTGAACACACCAATGACCTGATTCGGCACTCCAGCAGGATTCGTCAAAGGACCTAAAATATTGAACATGGTACGCATGCCTAAAGACTTACGCGGACCAACAGCGTGCTTCATGGCACTGTGATGGGCCGGGGCAAACATAAAGCCGACACCGACTTCTTTAATAGCACGTTCAACCTGTGCTGGCGTCATTTCTAAATTAATGCCCATGGCTTCAATAACATCAGCGCTGCCAGACTTAGACGACACACCACGACCACCATGCTTGGCGACTACACCACCGGCGGCAGCCACTACAAAAGCTGCAGCCGAGGAGATGTTAAATAAGTTAGCACCATCGCCGCCAGTGCCAACTATGTCCACCGCGTATTTCTCATCCACTTTAATACCAGTGGCCAGCTCACGCATAACGGTCGCAGCACCGACTATTTCACTAATACTTTCACTTTTCATACGCATGGCGGCTAAGAACGCACCAATTTGAGCGTCATCACACTGCCCTGTCATAATTTGGCGCATTACCGATATCATTTCTTCGGTGGTTAAGTCTTGGCGCTCTACAATACGCAGTAATGCGGTTTTAATATCAAGTTCGGCCATCTGTTTATGCCTTATATTGAGTCAGAAAATTCTTTAATAAATCGTGTCCGTGTTCGGTCAAAATGGACTCCGGATGAAACTGTACACCTTCAATGGCTAAGCTTTTATGACGTATACCCATAATCTCTTCCATACTGCCATCCGGGTTTTCAGTCCATGCGGTAATTTCCAAACAGTCGGGTAGCTGCTGCTTATCAATTACTAAGGAATGATAACGAGTGGCTTGGTACGGATTGGTTAACCCTTTAAAGACACCAACATCGCTATGATGAATGGCAGAGGTTTTGCCGTGCATAATTTGACCGGCACGAATAATTTCTCCACCAAAAGCCTGACCAATACTTTGATGGCCTAAGCAAATACCCAAAATCGGTATTTTGCCAGCAAAGTGTTGAATGGCAGCAATGGATATCCCCGCTTCATTAGGGGTGCATGGACCAGGGGAAATAACCAAATACTCTGGGTTTAATTTTTCGATGTCTTCTAAGCTAATTTCATCGTTACGAAACACGTTTACTTCTTCGCCTAGCTCAGCAAGATACTGCACTATGTTGTAGGTAAAGGAATCGTAGTTATCAATCATTAACAGCATGCGTGTGCTCTATTAGGTGTGCGCTATACAGGTGTTTTTAATAAGTAAATTGCTGGTTAGTTGTCTAAGCCAGCTTCAGCCATGGCCACAGCTCTAAACATGGCTCGACCTTTGTTCATGGTTTCTTTCCATTCCAGCTTAGGCACCGAGTCTGCAACTATCCCTGCACCGGCTTGAATGTTCAGCATACCGTCTTTAATCACGGCAGTACGAATGGCGATAGCAGTATCCATATTACCATTCCAGCTTAGATAACCGACGGCACCACCATAAACACCGCGCTTAGTCGGCTCAAACTCATCAATAATTTCCATAGCGCGTACTTTCGGTGCGCCACTTAGGGTACCGGCTGGGTGCACAGCACGCATAACATCCATGGCAGTAATGCCGTCTCTGACTTTACCGGTAACGTTAGAAACTATATGCATAACGTGCGAATAACGCTCAACCACCATGCGGTCGGTCACGCGCACCTCACCAACCTTAGCGACCTTACCCACATCGTTGCGACTTAGGTCTATCAGCATTAAATGCTCGGCAACTTCTTTAGGGTCAGATAACAATTCTTTTTCGAGGGCGAGGTCTTCTGCCGCTGTTTTACCACGGTAGCGAGTACCCGCTATTGGCCGTACCGTTACTTCACCATCTTCTAATCGCGCCAGCACTTCAGGGGAAGAGCCGACCACATGAAAATCGTTTAAGTGTAAGCAGTACATATAAGGCGATGGGTTTAAGGTGCGTAATGCTCGATAAATATTTACTGGGTCGCCACCGTAAGGTACCTGCATGCGTTGCGAGATAACACACTGCATAATATCGCCCGCCAGAATGTACTGGCGAATACTCTCAACGGCATCAATAAACTTTTGCTCGCCAAACAGCGAACGGAAATCTTCTTCTTTTACCGTTTTGGTTTGTGCCAATGGCTGACCAATAGTGCCTTTGTAGGGCTGACGTAATTGTTGGCATAACTGCGTTAAACGCTGCTCTGCTTTGGCCAATGCGCCTTGTTGCTCTGGGTTGGCTAAAACAATTAAGTAAATAGTGCCGCTGAGGTTATCAAACACTACGACTTCTTCGGCCACCATTAATAATATATCGGGCGTGTTTAAAGCGTCCGGTGGGCAACTTGCTTGTAGCTTAGGCTCTATAAAGCGCACTGTGTCATAGCCAAAATAGCCGACCAAGCCGCCATTAAATCGTGGCAAGCCTTCCATCTCAGGAACGTTAAAACGCTTTTGAAATTCAGTAATAAAGTCGAGTGGATCGCCAACTTGATGGCTTTCAACTAATTCGCCATCAACATGCACCGAAGCTTGCTGACCACTAATGGTCAATATTTGTTTAGCCGGCAAGCTAATAATGGAATAACGCCCCCACTTCTCCCCGCCTTGTACAGATTCAAATAATGAACTGTAAGGGGCATTAGCGAGCTTTAAATAGGTGGTTAAGGGGGTATCTAAATCGGCTAAAACTTGACGTGTAACCGGTATACGATTGTAGCCTTGGGCGGCATACGCAGAAAACTGTTCAGGTGTCATAACAATAAACCTTTAGCAAAAAATAAAGTGGAAATGGAAGCCAAGCAATAAACGGGCTTCACCATCGACGATTTAATTGCTGCCATTGACACATTGGGCGGTTTAATAAAAAAGACACCAGAAACTCCGTCTGTATAGGTTAAACTAGGCTGACACTATAACGGCTGTTTAGTTAAGCGGCAAGCTATGCCACACTAATACAACTCTTCGCTAACATACAGAAAACACTCCATGAAAAAACTATTTCTACAGCCTTTAATTAAAGGTTCGATCGTTGTTTTACCCCTACTGATTACTTTCTGGTTGTTGTGGTCAACTCTAATTTGGTTAAACAGCTTAGGCACCTCTCTTATTATTCTGCTTCACTTACCCACCTTGTTTCCCGGTATGGGTCTTTTGCTGATGTTAGCGGGTTTATTAACGGTTGGCTTGCTGTTTCAATTTAACCCTGTCAGCTGGTTATATCAGTATTTCGAAGATGCCTTATTGCGTTTCCCTTTAGTAAAAACTTTATATGGCGCTGTAAAAGATTTTGCTAACATGTTCGACAAGCAAGAAAACCGCGACCAACAAGTAGTGCTGGTAGAGATTGACAACCTAGGCAAAGCGGTCGGGTTTATCACTTCAGGACAAACGCCTAACTCTTTAAAAGCTAGCTTGAGCGGCCAAGATGTTGTCGCCGTGTATTTGCCCATGAGTTACATGATCGGTGGCTATACGCTGTTTGTCCCGCGTGAGCGTATTACTGTAGTCGATTGGTCTTTTGAAGATGCCATGCGCTTTACGCTAACTGCCGGCGTCTCCCAAAGTGAAGCGCGCAAACAAAATTCTTAATCTATAATCACTATAACCCAACCGAAAAAGCCGTTATGACTGAAAACATCGACTCAAAACTAACCGCTGAACAAGTGCAGAAGTTCATTCCTTTCGATGAGCTTTCCAAGCATGCCATTGCTGACATGCTAGCGCATTTTCGTCTTTATCAGATTGCCGCCAAAAGAGTAATTTTCAAACGTGGCGCTGCAGATGACGAGTGTCATTTTCTGCTTTCCGGTTGTGTGGATCTTGCTGACAGCCAGTTTCAAATTACTCAAGTATGTGGCAATGACGACGAAAACATACTCGCACTGGATGCCAGTCATGCTATTCACCGCCATGCCGGCGTTACCAAAACAAACTGCACTCTATTTGCGATCAATCGCCAACACTTAGAGCTAATCACCACTTGGTCAGAGATTTCTCAATCTCGCCAAGAAGAAGATACTGATGAAAAAGTTGATTGGCTAGAAGCGTTACTGACCTCTCATATTTTTTCACGGATACCGGCCGCCAATATTCAAAAGCTTTTGAATGACTTTACTGATCGCCAAGTTAAGTTAGGTGAAGTGATTATCAATGAGGGCGAGGAAGGTAACGAGTGCTACGTAATCCAAAAAGGAAAAGCTGTTGTCAGCCGTCTTGATAGCAACAAGCCTGAAACCTTAGCAGCGCTAAGCAATGGCGCACTCTTTGGCGAAGACGCCTTAATCAGTAATTTACCGCGTAATGCCACTGTTACTATGAGCAGTGACGGCGTACTAAAAGTATTGACCAAAGAAAACTTCGACACACTACTTAAACAACCCATTATCACTTATATCAGCGAAGATGAGCTCGCCACATTAATCAGTGACGGCGATACCGGCACAATTATTTTAGACGTGCGCTTAGCTCAGGAAGTAGCAGCCAATCCATTCAACCATAGTCGTGCCTTACCTTTGTCGCAATTGCGGGCAAAGCTTGGCACCTTGGCTAAAGATTTTATTTATGTAGTGATTGGCGGTAGTAGAGCTGAAGCAGCGGCCTACATTTTAAATGAGGCCGGCTTTGAAGTGAAAGTATTGCAGTAAAGCTTAATTGATTAAGCTTGAGCTGCAGCGCTTGCTTGTTCAAGTAAGGTTTTTAATTCGCCGCTTGCGTGCATCTCGGTAATAATGTCACAGCCACCGACTAATTCGCCACCAACCCATAATTGAGGAAAGGTTGGCCAATTGGCATATACAGGTAGGTTTTGACGTATTTCCGGATTAGATAGCACATCTACATAAGCAAATTTTTCGTTGCATTCCATAACAGCCTGTACGGTACGAGCAGAAAAGCCACACATGGGCTGGCTCGGTGAACCTTTCATATAAAGCAGTACAGCGTTGCCTTCAACTTGTTCTTTAATGGTTTGCATGATGTCCATAAAACTCTCCAGTCGAGTAGAAATTTGCCGGCATTGTAGCACAACAACCATAATGCCTGACAATAGCAGTCGGATTTATTTGGTAGTACTTATTTAAACCCTAAATGAATATTTTGTTGATTAACGGCTCAACATAATCAATGCCAAGCCTAAATTAATGCCAGCTCACGGGCGCGGCACAACGCTTGAGTACGATTTTTAGCCGCTAATTTTATGTTAATTTTACGGGCGTGGGTTTTAACCGTGTGCAACGAAATAAATAACTGGTCGGCAACTTCTTGATTAGAAAGTCCTTCAGCAATCTTTTGTAATACCTCCAGCTCACGCTCACTTAAATTAGTATTAAGCGCGGTGTCTTTGTCGTCATCGGCTAAGATTTTTTTCTTTAGAGGCAGCCAATTAAATATTTTTATGGATATTTTTTCGCGCTGTAAAATCCGCATCATGGAGTTTAATAATTGCTGACTTTCCACGCCGCCAAAGCGCTGCAAACTTACCGCCTTCAGTAACCCTAAAAGATGTTGAAAAATTGCGTTCTCACTTTTTGTCTTGGCAGTTTCAATCAGCGCCAAACAGGCATCGGTTTGCCCTGTCAGTAAAAGCAAACGTGCTTGAGTAAGCATGGTTAGCTCGGGCAGCAATGGAAACACTTCTGGTTTGGGTAACAACGAAAAATCTTTATCTTTAAGCAGTTCATTTAACAGCCTTTGCGCTAACCCTAGCTTGGCTTGGCTCAGTAAAATATTTATCTGCACAATATACAGCCACTGATAGTTAAACGGCTCTACCTGCCATTGTTGCAGCTGTATTTTAGCGTCGCTTAATATTTGTAAGGCAGCCTCATATTCTTTTTCATTGGCTAAGAAAACCGCCTTTAGCGCATAACCAAGGCTGATGCTGACATCATTCTGTTGCTGACAGAGGCGAATGCCTTGCTGTAACACAGCCGCCATTTTGGCGCCGTCTTCACCGACCAACCAACCGAGCATGGCCTGATAGACAAATAACCGCCCTGCTGGTATTTGTGAAATACCTTCCGGTGTCTGTAAGAGCTGTTTAATAGCTTGGTCGGTTAACTCTTTGCTGTCAGTTACCTTTCCCAGATAAAACTCGATCCGCAAGGCATCAAACAAAGCCAATGCTTCTAAGCTGGTCGATTGGTTTTGTCGAGCTAGAGTTTTTGTTTGTCTATTCCAGTAATAGGCTTCATCTATATTCTGTAATGAGAGGTTTAAATGCGTTAGCGTCGATGCCATTAGCACGCGCAAAGCAAAACGCTCTACAGGTAATTCTTGATAGGCACGCGCACATAAAGGCGCTGACATCTCTAGCTTGTTGTCCAACCTCGCCAGACTTCCCCTTAGTGCAATTTCTTCAACTGGCTGTAAGTATTTATAGTGCAGCAACTGCTCAAACACTGCATAAGCACGGTCGCGTTTTTGAGTAAGAACATAAGCCCAACAGGCAATGGCTAATAGCCGAGGTGATTTTTGCAGAAAGTCTTCTTCTAACTGAGCTATCCAAGTTAACAAACTAGAAAAATCCTGACTTGCCAAAATGCTTTCGGACTCTGTCAGCACCCAATCTTGCACCTGCATTGCCATACCTGCAGCTAATGCATGGCGTAGCGCTGCAATTGCTTGCTTAGGCTGCTTGCTTAGCCAAGCAAAGGCTTGTTGGTGGATAGTTTGCCGCTGCGTTAAAGGGATGCGCTTGGCCAGCAAAGCCGCCATCACCGAATGCATTTGATACCAACCAGGTGTTTTCAATATCGGTTGGATAAACAAATTTAAATTTAACGCCTGCATTAATAAGCCGTGGTACTGATCATTACCATAGTGGTCACGCAAGAACGCTTCGTTGAAATTGCCAATCACGGCCAGCTCACACAAAAACTGATGCAAATCTCTAGGGGCAGCTTGCATCACTTCACCAACCAAATAGTCGTCTAATTCAATCTGAGCGAAATTGGTGGTGATCTCATGCGGCGCTAGGCGTACAAACTGATTCAACCAAATACTCAAGCCCGCAGGCCAGCCTTGTAAAGAAACAATATTCGTTTGGATTAAACTGGCTTCATGCGTTAATTCAAGCTGCTCTATCAAGCTCTGAATTTCGGTTTCGCTATAACGTAAGTCACTGGCATCCTGCCAAACCAGTTTAGCCATTAAACGTAAGCGCCCTGTTGCCGCTGGTAAATAACGACCGGCTAAAATCACACGACAATGACTGGGCATTAACTCTAAAATACGGATTAGCAATTGCCAGCTTTGGCCACTGCCCAGAAAGTGTACATTGTCTAAGCAAATCAACACTTTCTGCTTGTACCTAATCAAGCAACTTAACCAATGCAGAAGCGCTTGTTCTATATCCTGAAAATTAAACTTTTGCGCCTCTTCTAGTAAGCTTTTACCTTCTTTATCTAAGGTTAACTGTTGCAAGCTACAAGCAATCAGTAACGCTATAAAGTAATGCTCATGCTCGGCTTTAGCGCTAATATTTAACCAAATAGCATGACCAGCCTGATTTTCATGATGCTCTAACAGTTGTTGCATTAGTTGAGTTTTACCAAAACCTGCATGCGCGTTTAACCATATAAGCTGCTTGTCGTTTAGCTTTTGTAATAACTCTGTACGCTTTATAGTCGGCAATGCAGGCGCAGCACGCAGACCAGCGTGCTTACTTATTTTATTAATATTCTCTATTTGGCTATTCTCTACAACAAATGACATGATTATGGACGCAGCCCTTGGCTAAACCGCCTCTTTAAATATAAGAAGGCTTCTCTTTAATGATTTGTTTTAAGCTATTACGCTCACAATTCTGACACAGTACAACAATAATAGGTAAGCCGTGGCACCATACAAAGGAAAACTGCTAGCGACTAAGCGCTCGAACAAAGCGTTATGGGCAGCTATTGGTGGCTCTTTTGCTGTGCACGCATTTTTCTTTGGCTCGAATATTATATCACCTGCACCCCAAATCAAGCCGCAGCCATACCCCGTTATCTTTGCTGAATTACGACAGCAAGAACCACAGCAAGCGCAATTAACGCAGGCACAGGCCGAACAAGCACAAAAGCAACATTCAGAGCCTAGCTCAGAACCAGTAGCAACTTCTTCCGCAAATAGCAGCGAACTTACAGCCCGTAGTGTAAATATAACCGATAAAGAGAATAAGCCTGCGATAGTGACCAGCAGCCGCCAAGCCATAAAAAAGAGCACAGTTGCAGACTCTGACAGCTCGAAAGCCAGCACAGTAAAAAATACTGAGCCAGCAAGTCTGGTGACGAAAGTCAGTGAGAGTGAAACACAGCCACAAACAACTTCCACAGAAGCTGCTGCTCTGATCAATCAGACCGAGCAAAGCGGGCTTGCGGTTTCGAAAGATTTACTTTCTAGTGACCCTCTCGAACTGGAGTACCAACAGAAAGTATTAGCGCATTTGCGTAAGAGCTTATTAGCGCCTAAACATTACAGCGGCAGTGTGCGCGTTGAGATTCGTTTTAGTTATCGACAAATCGCCACTGATGTAAAAGTAGTACTCTCAAGTGGCAATCCATTTTTTGATGATTGGGCGGTAAAAGCAATACTGGTAGCCAACCCTTTTCCGCCCGTGCCTAAAGAACTAGGTGACGACTACGTTTTTAGACCAACGTTAAAAGTCACACCCTAGTTCACTCTTCACTCTTCGCTCCACCTAACGCTGCTCAATAACATCTTCACTTAGCACAGTGTAAAGCACCGGTACCACGATGAGCGTTAATACGGTCGATAAGCTTAAACCGCCGATAATCACCCAGCCTAAAGGCGACCACATACCAGAACCTGATAGCGTAATAGGGATTAAACCGCCGATAGTGGTTAAAGAAGTTAGCACTATAGGGATAAAGCGTGTGTGTGCAGCAGCACTGACCGCATCGAGCTTGGTCATGCCTTCAAGTCGCATTTGGTTAGTGTAATCAACCAAGATGATCGAGTTATTTACGACAATACCCACCAGCGAAGTAAAGCCAATAAAGGCCGTAAAGCTGAAGGTATAACCAGCTAGAAATAACGCTAAGAACGAACCAGTGGCAGCAAAAGGAATAGCAACAAACACAATCAATGGCTGCGTGATCGATCTAAACTGCAATACCAAGACCGCGAATATGCCCATAAGCGCAAACACAGTCGCCTTCGCCATACCACCAAAAGCTTCTTTACGGCTCGATTGCTCACCACCAATTTGATAATGCACACCCGCAGGCCAAGCGTATTCTTTTAACTGCTCAACCACAGCATTGGTGACCACTTCTGTCGTGTATTCAGGCAGCACATCGGCCGTCACCGACGCCATACGTTCAGTACTGTAATGATGAAAACGGGCAATACCGGTTTCTGGGCGTACAGTTGCCAATTGCAACAAAGGCACTAGCTGACCACTGGCAGTAGGTACTTGAATGTCAGCAAAGGTATCTAGCTGCGGTTCGGCGTATTCCGACAAACGTAACACTAAGTCATATTCATCACCTTCTTCATCACGGAACATTCCCATTTTTGTGCCCACTAAGGCAGTACGAATACTGTGATCAATAGTCGTTAATGGAATGCCAAGCATGGCTGCTTTATCGCGATTGATTTGTACGTGTAAGTCTACTTTTTCTTTACTGATCGGGTTGTTGATACCCACTAAACCGGGCGTTGTTGCCATTATCAGTTCGACAGCTCGAGTCGCCTCTTGGATATCAGCAAGCACTTCACCCATTACTCGAATCTCTACCGGCGCGGCTACAGGCGGTCCTTGCATAAACTCTTTTACGGTAATATCTACACCGGCAACTTGTTTAAAATCTGCACGCAACTCTTCGATAAAAGGCTCAACCTGCTTCAGCTCACGCTCATGCAAAGTAACAAACAACTGAGCGTAGTTAACGGTTTGACGTGATGGCACTATGTTGTAATAAACTCTAGGATTGTCGCGACCAATATTGGCAGCAATGTCTTTGACAAGAGCGTGCTGGCGAACGATTGCTTCAACCTTTCTGGCCATTAAATCGGTCTGATTAAAGCTGGTACCTTCTGGCATTTCGATGTTAACAAACACCATTGGCTTTTCTGCTTTTGGGAATAAGCTCACACCAATGATAGGGAAAAGTGCTAACGCCATTAACAATATCACCACAGAAATAGCCATTACTTCTTTGGGTTTTGCTAATGCCTTATTTAAGGTCTTGCGATAAAAGCCATCGGCAAAGCGTTGCATTTTCTTCTGCAAATAGGGCGTAGAGTTGACGCTACTGCCTAAGCGACTGGCCAGCAAAGGCGTTAAGCCTAACGCAATTAACAGAGAGGCAACCAAGGTAAGAATAACGGTAACGGGCATGGCACGTAAGAATGTGCCGGGGCCGTTTTGCATCATAACCAAAGGCACAAAAGCTAAAACTGTGGTTAAAGTCCCCGAAGCCACCGCCATAGCCACTTGGTTACTACCCGCTATGGCGGCTTGTGTCGGTGTTTTGCCCTCGCGCAAGTGACGGCCGACGTTTTCGACCACTACAATGGCGTTATCTACCAACATCCCCAGCGCAATCACCAGACCAATGATGCTCATTTGATGCAAGCCAAAGCCGCTTAAATCAACCCAACCAATAGCGATAAAAATTGACAAGGGAATAGCTGTAACCACCACCAGCGCAGGTTTAAAGCCCAGCACCAGAAAAGACATAACGGCCACTAAAAACAAGCCCTGCTTCAAGCTGCTAAAGAAACTGGTGATTTGATATTCGACACTTTCTGCTTGGTCTAAGGCAAACTCCATGCGAATGTATTCTGGCAGACGTGGCTTGTAGGCTTCTAATACTTTGTCGATGCCAGCCCTGACATCAAATATCTGCGTACCCTCGCGCTGTACAGCCGAGATAAAAATAGCTTTTTCGCCATTAAAGCGAGCTTTATAAATTGGCAAACTTTCGGTCAAACTAACGTGGGCAAGGTCTCGTAAATAGATAATTTTGTTGCCCGTCGCTCGTACCACGGTATTTTCGATTTGTTCTAATGATTCGTAATCACCACTGGTGCGCACGGTAAAACGACGTTCACCGCTTTCCGCATAACCACCAGGAATGTTCTGCGCCGACTGCTGAATCACCTGAGCAATTTCAGCCAAGCTGATACCAAGGGCATTAGCTTTACGCTGCTCTACTTGTATTTGTACTTCTAACTGCGGCAGCGCATCAATGCCGGTGCGCCTAACCCCACTGACTCTTTCTAATTGTTTTTCTAAAACTTCTGCGTGCTTTTTTAATTCTAAATAGTCGGCCTGCTCAGACACTAAAGCCAGCTGCATAATATTAACGTCTGATGGTGTCAGCTTTTCTACGCTCAAATGAGCAATGCTGTCGGGTAAGTCGCCACGTACTTGCGCTACGGCGGTCACCACGTCGTCGTATTTGTCATCAGGGTTAGTGCTAAACAAAAATTCTATGCGAATAAAAGCCAAGCCATCTTCGATATTGGTTTTAAACTCGTAAATATCGTCTAACTCATTTAGCTGGCTTTCAATGGGATCAACAATCAGCTTTTCTATATCTAAAGGGGTCGTGCCTGGAGCAACAATTTTTATAACCGCTGCTGGAAAGTTAAATTGAGGATCTTCAGAGCGCGGCATAGTAAAAAATGACACTATGCCCAACATCAGTAACAGTGAGAAAAGTACAAACGTAAGCTGATGGTTGCGTATAGCCAATTCAGGTAATTTCATAATTATTACCCCTATTCTACGGCTGATTGCGTATCAGATTGCACGACAGAGGCGGGCGTTTTAACGCTACGGCCTTCACTTAAAAACGATGCACCCGTGGTAACCACCCGCTCACCTTCTTCAAGCCCTGCACCTATAACCAAATTGCCTTTTTCAATGGATAGCAAAGGCAGGCGACGCAGCTCGGCTTGATTGTCTGCGTTAATAACAAACACTTCCACTTCACTGTGAATACCCGCTTTACGAATATCTTCAGTGCGGCTTGCGCGCACCATGGCCATGGCTGGAATCAACATCACTTTTCGTGTTTTTATGGGGGTAATCTGGGCGAAGCCAACGAAGCCAGCTAAAACAGGCGAGTCTTTTTCTTCGTCTATGCGTAGCTCTACCCCAAAGGTTTGACTCTGATCGGCGCGTGCAGCCAACTCATTAATCTGTGCATTAAAAATTACACCCGGGTAAGCGTCTAAAGATACTTCAGCGCTATCACCTAAGTTCAATCTTACGATATCGCGATCAGAAACACCGGCGCGCATCACCCAACCACCCTGATTAGGTGCAAATACAAAGGCAGGCGTGCCAGGTGCAACCATTTCGTTATTTTCGATATAGCGTTTTAGTACGCGGCCATCTGCTGGTGCACGAATAACCGCATGGCGTAAGTTAAACTTCGCCACAGTCAAATCTGAGCGGGCAACATCTACTTGGGTTTCTGCTGTTTGTAGCTGATCTATAGACAGCGCATTTTGCCCCTGTAAAGACTGAAAGCGGCCAAGATTACGTTCGGCATTATCCAGCACCGACTGAGCTTTAGCTACTTGAGCATTAATTTCTTCTAAATCTAAAGCAGCCAGTACTTGTCCAATTTTTACCCATTGGCCTTCATTAGCTTTTATTTGCTTTACTAAGCCACTTACTTTAAAAGCTAGGTTTTGTTCAGACTTATTCTCTAAAACGCCACTGATACGAACTGGCTTTGAATAGTCTTGCCAATGTGCCAAAGTCACCTCAACAGGAAGTGGTTCTTGCGCGCAGAGTAATGCAGGAAAACTAAGGATTGCAGCAATACAGAATCGAGAGATAATAAGTTTTTTCATATTGGCCACTTTTATTGTTTTATTTGGGCATATTTGAATGTATGTTTACATTGAAAACATACTAGGCTTAAACCGCTATTAAGGTCAATAATTAAATAATCCAAGGTAACCAACCAGTACAGAATGAAATATGTCTAACAAACCAGAAAGCACTTACCATCACGGCAATTTGCGCGAAGAGCTAATGCATACAGCCATTAAAACCATTCGTGAGAAGGGTGTTGAAAAACTGAGCTTACGCGCTTTAGCTCGCGATGTAGGCGTTTCGCAAACTGCGCCTTATCGTCATTTTGCCGACAAGAATGCGTTGTTAGCGGAACTAGCTACCCTAGCGTTACATGAATTGGCCAATGTTTTTCTAGCCGCAATAACGCCCAGTAAAAATGCTGCCCTAAATATTCAATATGCGGGTGAACTGTACTTACGTTATGCCTTTGCCAACCCAGAAAAATACCGCTTAATGTTCGGCCCCACTATTAGCGACCGTCAGAACTACCCACAGCTGGTATCGGCTGGCCGTGCTGCTTTCACCGTTTTACAGAATTTTATTGAACAAGGTCAGGCCAGCGGAGAAATCACTTCCGTCCCTGCACCTTTGCTGGCCAACAGCTGCTGGGCCAATATTCACGGCTTTGCTTTAGCGCATATGGATGGCTTACTAGCAAACCTTGAATTACCCGCCAGCCATGAAGAAATTCTTACCCAACATATTCAATTAATGGTAAGAGCCATTAAGGCGTAATTTAATTTTGATTACTGCTGCAGCCTACCCATAAAGGCGAGTGCTAATTCTCACTTTTACAGCTATACTGCCTGCCCTTTTTTGCTTTGCTAAACACTGCAAACAAGACCCTACAACGTAAATAAATACTGTAGACGATACATTTAAAAACAATAACAGCCACGCAGGATCTAGAATGGGTAAACACACCGCTCTGTACGCTAAGCACCTCGAATCCAATGCCGTATTTGTAGAATATGGTGGCTGGAAAATGCCCGGGCATTACGGCTCAGCAACACAAGAACACCAAGCGGTACGCGAGCATGCTGGTATGTTTGATGTTTCACACATGACCATTGTTGATGTGCGCGGCATTGACGCCGAAGCCTATTTGCAAAAACTATTAGCCAACGATATCAGCCGCTTAACCGACACAGGCAAAGCCTTATACAGCGCCATGCTTAACAACAACGGCGGCATTATCGATGACTTAATCGTGTATAACATGGATGGCTGGTTCCGTATTATTTCCAACTGTATTACGCGTGAACAAGCGCTTGAATGGATGACAGCACAGTCTAAAGGTTTTGAAGTTAGCTTAACCGATCGTCCAGAGCTCTGTATTATTTCTGTCCAAGGCCCGCAAGCTCTAGCCATAGTAAAAAACATTCGTAACGAAGCCGCTGCTCTAATTGACGGCCTAAACTCATTTGAATGCCAAGTAAAAGCCAATTGGTTTTACGCTCGTACAGGCTACACCGGTGAAGATGGCTTAGAAATAATTTTAGCGGAAGAAGAAGCTGCTGACTTCTGGCAAGCCTTATTAGATTCTGGTGTTAAACCCTGTGGTTTACAGGCTGCCGAGACTTTACGCTTAGAAGCTGGCTTGAATTCCTACGGCAAAGAAATCGACGAAAGCACCTCTCCCTTAATTGCTAACATGAGCCAAACCGTTGCTTGGCAACCCGAAGACAGACCCTTCTTCGGCCGCGAAGCTTTAGAAACTGAAATTACTGCTGGCATTAAGCTTAAATTGGTTGGCTTGGTACTGTCTACTGATGACATAATGAGTACAGGAAACACAGTGCTGATTGAAGGCGTTGGTGAAGGTGTTATTACCTCTGCAACTTTTTCACCCAGCCTAAAAAGCTCAATTGCTATTGCCCGCGTTCCAAAAGACACAGGCAAACAATGCCAAGTAGAAGTACAAGGCAAATTAATTAATGCTAAAGTAATCAAATTACCTTTTGTACGTCAGGGTAAACAACAATTTTAACTTGCCTGTAGTGCAGCTAAATGCGATACAGCAACATTGAATATACAAACAGCTGTTATACAGCTACCTAGGAGAGAAGAATGAGTAATGTCCCTACCGACTTGAAATACATGGATTCACATGAGTGGGTTCGCGTTGAAGCCGATGGCACCGTTACCGTAGGCATTACTGACTTTGCTCAAGAGCAGCTGGGTGATGTAGTCTTTATTGAATTACCTGAAATAGGTATGCAAGTAGAAGTGGGCCAAGAAGTGGCTGTAGTTGAGTCTGTTAAAGCAGCTTCGGATATTTATGCACCGTTATCCGGTACCGTTATTGCTGTGAATGAAAATCTTGTAGACGCGCCCGAACTGACTAACGAAGACTCATACAACAAAGCTTGGTTCTTTAAAATGGAAATTACCGATCCAACAGAGATAGACAACTTACTGGATGCTGAAGGCTATAAGGCTGTTAGCGAGTAAGGTTTTTGCTAGGCATTTTCAACGCCACGGGCGCATACAAAGCGCCCTTTCTTATCAGCCTGAAACACTATGCCTTATGGCTTTGATAACCCAAGACAATTATTGTACTGGTTTTCGATGATCAACTTATTGGCTTTGACGCTGTAACCGTTTTCGTAGGGAACGCTTTGTAAGCGTTCCGCAAGCAGTGAAGTTTACTGTAAGTAAGTGACAGCTTTACTCATCTTCCGGCAACTGCAAGTCCGCGCGCTCACCCGGAATGCTATGGCCTTCACTCGCCCACTCACCTAAATCTATTAGCTTACAGCGATCACTACAAAACGGTCGAAATTGATTTTTCTCTGACCAAACAACCGATTTCTTACAGGTGGGACAGGCAACTATTGTTTCCATTACTTACTCAGCTCTAAATAACGTTGATGTAATGGCGCTAAGCTATCATAAAGATCCGCCAGACTGCCACTATTAACCACCACATCGTCGGCTAGCTTTAGCCTTTCATGTCGCGGCATTTGTGCTGCCATAATACGCCGAATTTGTTCTTCATTGTTTTCATCTCGGGAACAAGCACGGATTAATTGAACATCTTCAGGTACGTCTATAACCAATGAGCGTTGTGTAAACGCAGCTTGCTTACTCTCAAACAGCAATGGTGAAGCCAAAATAACATAGGCGGACTTAGCCTGTTGTAACTGCTTGATGGTGGCTTCACGAATGCGTGGGTGGGTCTGGCTTTCTAACCATAAACGCTCTTCGGGTTCGGCGAATACTTTTTGCCTTAACCAGACACGGTTTAAGGTTTTATCTGCCAGCAAAGCTTCAACACCATAACGCTGTTGAATGGCTTGCCATGCTGGCTGCCCTGGCAGCACCACTTCACGAGCAACCAAGTCTGCATCTATTACAACTATGCCCTGTTGAGCAAAATAGTCGCTGGCGGCGCTTTTACCACTGCCGATACCACCGGTTAAACCTAGGATAAACATAGAAAATCGTCTAATAGTTTTTGAGATTTTTGCAAACAGCTTTGTTGGCCTAAAGACCAACCTACAATTTGACTCAGGTGCATTTCAAACACCCTACTAACCTATCCCAGATACCAAGCAATAATATCATTGCCCCAAAGCGCCGCTATCCAGCCAGCGGCAGCTAAGTATGGGCCAAAGGGAATAGGGATGTTTTTATCACGCCCTAAAATAATAATACCGGCTATTCCGACTACCGCGCCAACAACAGATGACAGCAAAATAATTAACGGAATGCTTTGCATACCAAACCAAGCACCTAAAGCAGCTAATAGCTTAAAATCACCAAAGCCCATGCCTTCTTTGCCGGTAGTAAGCTTAAAGAGCCAGTACACCGCCCATAAGATCCCATAACCTAAAGCAGCCCCATAAACAGCATCTTGTAGGCTGGTAAACATACCTTGGCTGTTAACTAATAAACCTAACCAAAGTAATCCTAATGTTAAAACGTCAGGAAGTATTTGATGGTCGATATCGATAACCGACATAGTGATCAGCAGCCAAGTAAAGGCTAACACAGCCAACAACGGCCAACCCCAGGAGAACTTTACCAATAACACAGCACTGAGTATGGCGGTGACTAATTCAACCAGCGGATAACGAAAACCTATTTTCTCACTACAACCAGCGCACTTGCCACGCAGCAACAACCAGCTGATCAGCGGTATGTTTTGCCAAGCCTTTACCGGCGTTTGGCACTTAGGGCAATGAGAGTTTGGCTTTATTAAATTATAAGGCTGAGTTAAGTCATCTAAGGCAGGATGAGCAGGTAGCTCTGTTTGTTCGCAGTCTTGCTTCCACTCACGAAACATCATAACGGGTAAGCGTAAAATAACGACGTTTAAAAAGCTGCCCACCAACAACGAAAACACCACCAAAAAAGCCGCTAATGCGGCTGTGTTATTGGCTAAGAACAAAAACAACTCGCTCATTAAACAACATTACCCATTTCAAAGATTGGTAAATACATAGCAATAATTAAGCCACCAATCACCACACCTAAGAAGGCCATCATCATGGGTTCAATCAAAGCGGTCATACCATCAACTGCAGCGTCCACTTCTTCTTCATAATAATCGGCGGCTTTGCTTAACATTTCATCCAAAGAACCTGACTCTTCACCGATGCTGGTCATTTGTACGACCATATTCGGGAACACTTCGGTATAGCGCATAGCAAAATGCATTTGTTGGCCGCTTTCTACTTCATCACGAACCTTGAGCACCGCATCACGATAGACAGCATTACCCACTGCACCAGCAACAGATTCAAGCGCTTCAACTAAGGGTACACCCGCTGCAAATGTGGTGGCCAATACTCGTGCAAAACGAGCAACTGCGGCCTTTTTTATAAGATCACCAAGTACAGGGATTTGCAAAATTACATGATCAAACTGGTCTTTAAATTTGGGTGATTTTTTTAATGCTTGCACAAAGGCGACACCGATAACAACTAGCACAACCAAGACCGGTAGCCACATTTCTTGAACTACTTCAGACAAAAACACTACAAACTGAGTGGGTGCAGGTAGTTCAGCACCGAAGCCCGCAAACATCTCTTGGAAAGTCGGCACCACCTTCACCAGTAATATTACAGTGACTACGAATGCTATTAGCATAGTAATTGCTGGATACATCATCGCTTTCTTGATTTTCTTGCGCAGCGACTCAGTCTTTTCTTTATAAATAGCGACCTTGTCTAACATTTCTTCTAAAGCACCGGCTTCTTCGCCAGACTCAATCAAGCTACAGGTTAAATCGTCAAATTGATTAGGATGCTGCTTTAATGCAGAAGCAAAACTGTTACCTGCCGCGACCGAGTCTCTTACTTCACCTATCAGGTGTTTCATGCCGGCACTGTCGACGCCATCTGAAACAATATCAAAGGCTTGCACCAAAGGTACACCCGATTTGATCATGGTAGCCATTTGACGAATAAAGAAAGTAATATCAGCGGTGGTAACTTTTTTACCTTTGCCACCACCTAAACCAAGGAATGGCTGCGCTTCTTTACGCACTTTCTTGGGCGTTATTCCCTGTTTGCGTAAATTAGCTTTAATCATGGCCGCATTTTGACCCATCAACTCACCTTTTACAGTTTGTCCGCGGCGGTTGATTCCTTCCCATTTAAAGGTTACGCGCTTTTCTTCTTTTGCCATATTTCATCCTGAATATTGCTGCATTATTGTTCGTAAACTAGACAAATAACCTTGCAACTTTATTTCTTAATTTTTGTATTAGTCCGTCGTAATCCGGTTGGCTTCTTCCAAACTGGTTACACCTTGCGCTACTTTCATTAATGCTGAAGTACGTAAATCATTAAATCCTTCTTTACGGGCAGCGTCGGATATTTCAATAGAGTTACCGCCTTCCATAATAATACGAGAAATGGCGTCTGTATTCTTAACCACCTCATAAATACCAACTCGACCCTTATAGCCGTCTTTACATTGGTCACAACCTACCGGCTGGTAGAATTGGGCGCCTTTTAACAACTCTTCGGTAAAGCCAGCTTCGCTAAGCACTTCGGGTGTCAAAGTGACTTGCTTTTTGCAGTGGGTGCATAAACGTCGCGCTAAGCGCTGAGCAATAATCAATGAAACCGAAGTAGCAATGTTAAATGCCGGCACACCCATATTAGCCAAACGCGTTAAGGTTTCTGCAGCACTGTTGGTATGCAACGTGCTCATTACCATATGCCCAGTTTGTGCGGCCTTAATGGCAATAGACGCTGTATCAATGTCTCGAATTTCACCCACCATCACCACATCTGGGTCTTGACGTAAGAACGAACGCAAAGCTGCAGAGAAGTCTAACCCTACTCTGGTATTAACGTTTACTTGGTTAATACCTTCTAAGTTAATTTCTACAGGGTCTTCAGCCGTGGAAATATTAATACCGTCGGTATTTAAGATATTTAAGCCTGTGTATAAGGATACTGTTTTACCGGAACCGGTCGGCCCGGTCACCAAAATCATGCCCTGAGGCTTGGCTAAGGCATCCATAAACAGCTTTTTTTGCTCAGGTTCATAGCCGAGCATATCAATACCCAGCTTTGCCGAAGATGCATCAAGAATACGCAGTACGATTTTTTCGCCCCAGAGCGTGGGCAAAGTATTTACACGGAAGTCGATGGATTTATTTTTGGATATTTTCATTTTAATACGACCGTCTTGCGGCAGGCGACGCTCAGAAATATCCATTTGTGACATTACTTTTAGACGCGCAGCAATTTTACCAGCAGAACTAACCGGCACTTTAGAGACAGTATGCAACATACCATCAGTACGATAGCGTACGCGATACATCTTTTCGTAGGGTTCAAAGTGAACGTCGGACGCACCTGTTTTAATGGCATTTAATAAACTTTGGTTAACAAAGCGAACAATTGGCGCATCATCAGAACCATCTTTTTCGTCTTCAGTTTTTTTATTTGAGCCCTCATCTAACTCAATGTCTTCTAAGCCTTCATCTAAGTCTGCAAAGGCATCGTCATTGGCTGAAATAAAACGCTCAACCGCGGCTGAAAGCCTGTCCTCTTCGACCAAAATAGGCTCTACCGTCATGCCAGTAGTGAACTTAATTTCATCAATGGCAGTTACAGCTGACGGGTCGCTTTGAGCAACATACAAACGATTACCACGCTTAAACAGTGGCAGTACCCTGTGTTTTTCTATTAAGTCTTTACTTACTACATCTTGCGGCATTAGCTCAACATCAAACGCGGTTAAATCTAAAAATGGAATACCAAACTCTTCTGATGCCATTAACGCCAGTACACGCGGCTTTACTTTACCCATAGACACAGCAGCGCCAACAAAATGCGTCTTATCCTCTTTGGCTTTAGCAAAGATATCTTGAGCTTGTTGCGGACTAATAATGTTTTGCTCAACCAAACGGCGAGGTAAGCCTGACAATGCAGCCATTATGGCGTTTCCTTTCGGATTAATTATTAAACAAGAAACATAACAGAAGGCAGAGTAAGTGTCATCTTGAGCATGATGTTTTATTACCTAACGCTAAGCATCCGTTTTAATAAATACTTCATAATGAAGCACACTGCTGTTTCGAAGCACTCTCTGTCATTCCGTAGCGAGGAATCTCATAAGCTTTATTATGTCGCTTGAGATATTTCGCTGCGCTCAATATGACAACGTTTTATTGCGTTAACATCCTCTGAAGAGTTGGCTTTTATCCCCCCGCTAGCGCATCAGAAATAAATCCTTCGGCTCGTAAAGCCGTGACAACTCCGCGAAGTAAATAACTGTTAGCAAAGCCCACCGTGTACTGCCTAGAGTTTGGCTCTGTAGGCATAAGCATTTTAGCGTCAACCAGCTTACCGATTTGGTAGGTTCGTGCACGAGAGGCAGGGATCACCTCAGCAAAATCTGCAGACTTAACTACTTGCTGATGAACTGTAATTTCTAACAAATCATGTTCAAGCGGTGTAATTAGGGCTCGTTCACGCGCATGGCGCAAGCTAGGTAAGAAAATAGATTTAACCAAGTAGTCATGCTGAGCCAGCTTTTCTAACTTTTTCAGCTCCTCTAAAATCCCACTAAGTACATACAAGCACCAACTTTCTAGCCCTTCAGCAGTCCCAGAATCTGCGAGAGAGAGCATTTCATAGTACTTGTCACGGTCGTTGCAGAACACAGCAGTAGGGTTGATTACCCGTCCTACAGACGTCATGTTAAAACCGTACTTGATAAGTTGGCTATAAGTAAGCAAGCGCACCACACGACCATTACCATTTCCAAATGGATGTATCCAGCCAAAGCGGTGATGAGCAATAGCAACCTTCATCAAATCATATTTATCTGGGTGAGGCTGGTTAATAAAAGCAACTAATTCCTGCATGTAATCAGGTACTTGCAAAGCATCGGGTGGCAGGTGGTTTGCTTGGGCAATTCGTACGGGATATGTGCGATAAGCACCAGGGGTTTTATCGCCTTCGCGCTGTAACTCGCTAACAGTTAGCGCATGAAGCTCACGAATAAACTGCTCTGTTAGCGCATCACCAGGCTTTAGTGTCTGCTCGATAAAAGTCATTGCTTTTTCAATGTTAATGATTTCGTGCAAATGTTCTTGCTCTGTTGCTTCATCTGCAATCACCTGCTCGATATAGTCTGCAAGTGTAGTGTGATTACCCTCAATACGAGCAGAGCCAAGGCTCTCTAAAAGATGAAAAATATGTTTGATCTGCATAAACACTACTGGTGCAGTGGTACCAGACAATTGGAGCCGTCGTAAATGTTCAAGTTCGGTGATTACATCCACCAAAGGGGAGTCAAAGCTTGGGTTGAGCAACGCTAGGTCATGATGTGCAAAGATCGGCATATTATCTACAACCCTGAGTTTTATTATCTACAAAAAATCTTCATCAATGCCAGATAATACAGCGTATTTCAGGGAAATGTAATAATCATTATTTACAAACACTGCAGACAAACAAGTACAAATCAGAGTCCACTGTCATTGATTTGTCAGTTTAACGACTACAGACTAGCTCGCCAAATTGCCCAGTTTATCTTTTTTCATTTAGGAGAATGGAATGAAACACCAAGTTCGCATACGCCCACTAACCGACGAGGTAAGCCAGACAATGCGACCATTATGGCGATTTCACTAATATTATTTATTTAATGAAAAACATAACAGAAGGCAGAGTAAGTGTCATCTTGAGCATGATGTTTTATTACCTAACGCTCTGCATCTACTTTAGTAAGTGCTCCAGCATAAGCTGCTAACAAGCGTTGGCTGTTATGGTTGTTTCCACAACCAGCCTAACTACCAAGGCCGTAAACTTATTACTTTAAAGCTGTCCGCTTGCTCAGGGTTCACCAGCACCACCATGTCTTGATTATTAGCCTTTAATGGCAACCATGCGTAAGGCTGCATTTGCCAATCTTTACCTAGCTCTGCCTCCAATGCTGCATTGGTATTAAATTCAGCAAGCTTTGTCAGTTCTTGTGCGCGGTTTTGAATATTTTGCCACTGCTCGTTAACAGGCACATACAAATTCGGGCGTGCAGAAATATCTGTTCCACCCATAATTGCTTCAAACATTAACGTATTACGCGCTTCGGCATCTGCTGGATTGTGTGCGGCAACCCACTGCGGGCCAAACCAGCTAGGGCTTTTAAATTCATCGGCCGCTTCATCAAGCTTACGTTCGTCAATATCGTTAATGCGCACTAACTCAAAACGGTCAACGCTAAACACCAACCAAGCGGGGCGGCCTTCGGCCACGGTGTAAACGCCATATCCCAACGCACTTAATTGCAATAGCACAATAATGGTTAAATCCATCACTAGGGTTTTTTTGCCCTCTTTATACACCACCAACGTTAACAAGGGCCCAAGGCATACATCCACGAATAATAAAATTAGAAATATCTCGGTCACCCCTGTGGCGGTTGCCAAAGGCGCGGGATACCACAAGCCAAACACCAAAGCGACTACGGCTAAGGCAATCACCACAGAAGTTAACAGATGAACACCAAAGGCTTTAACACGAATAGGCATAAATGTTCCGTTGTAATAAAAATCTATAGAGTCGTTAGCGTGGGCATTATAACGCTAACATGAAATAAATAATGTTCATTAAAGCAAACATTAAAAACTAATACGCTTTTTATAGAGGTAAACACTCGACCGACTAATGCCCAGCTTTTTAGCCACCTCATCGGGCTTCATGCCTGCCACGAGCAAGGTTTTTATTTCTTCTGCGCTTATGCTTGGTTTACGACCTGGCGGATAACATCAGCTCGGTAATAACAAAGGTTTATTTATATATACAAATAGATATACAATAAGACATCTAGAAAATATTTCCGAGGCTAATATGTACAGTTTAAGTCAGTTAGAAAAGCAACAGGTTGGCTTACGCTTGCCACGCTACTTAATTGAGCAGCTTGATGAGCTGGCCTCCAGCCACTCGCTTAATCGCACCGATCTTATCTTTGAGGCGATTCGCTCTTATCTTGAAAAGCAAAAAGAAGAACGGTTTTATGAAGAATTTGCGCAGGGCGTGTCTGAGTTAAAACAGATACAAAAAGGCGGTAAAGCCGGCATGCCACTGAGCGAGTTGATTGATGAGCTTTAATATTCGTGCCCTTGATAGTTTTACCAAGCAGGCCAAACGACTGGCAAAGAAGTATAAGCGTATATCAGAAGACCTGACCGACTTGCAGGCTATATTAACGGACGATCCTAAAGCTGGCACCGCGTTAAGCCATAACTGTTTTAAAATTAGGCTACAAAACAGCTCAACAAAAACAGGAAAAAGTGGCGGGTTTCGTATTATTTATTATTACCTGTCACCAAAGACTGATATTTATCTGGTAAGCATTTATTCCAAGACAGAACAAAGCAATATTGATGAGGCTAAAATAATTGACTTGCTTATGGAGGCAGGGCTAGCAGAGTTTTAGCTGTCTTTTATTAGCGAAGGCAAATGCAATACATTAAAAACCAATACGTTTTTTATACAGGTAAACACTCGACCGACTAATGCCCAGTTTTTTAGCCACCTCATCAGGCTTCATGCCTGCCACGAGCAAGGTTTTTATTTCTTCTGCGCTTATGCTTGGTTTACGACCAGAGTAAGCTTCAGGACGCTCTCTTTTGGCTTTAGCAATGCCTGCGGCTTGTCGTTCGCGGCGAATATTGGTTTCAAATTCTGCAAACACCCCCAGCATCTGTAGAAATGCGCGGCCTGCAGCGGTGCTGGTATCAATACGCTGGTCTAAAATTTCCAGCGACGAACCTTTACGTTCGATAATATCGACTATTGCCAATAAATCACCCATGTTCCTAGCCAGCCTGTCTAGCTTCCACACCACCAATCTATCGCCAGTTTCTAATCCATTTAGCAGAGAATTTAAAATATCTCGACCCGCTTTGCTGGTGCCAGATTTCTTCTCATGCCGTACTACCGCTTCAGGGTAGGCCTTTAAAGTTGCTTCCTCTTGCAGCATCGAGCTTTGCTCTACCGTGGACACTCGGCAATATGCAAAAACAGTCATTCCAACCCTCTAACCCAAGTATTGAGGGCGGTAACTATAAAGAAATATAACGAATAGGGTTTACCTTAATTGAATTGATGATCGTGGTTGCGATCATCGGTATTTTGGCGTCTGTGGCGTTGCCTGCTTACCAGGATTACACCATTCGTGCTCGTGTTTCAGAAGGTCTAAACTTGGCCGCTGGTGCTAAAGCGATGGTAAACGAAGTAGCTACTGCCAACGATTTAACCGTGGTTGCCGAAACTTGGAACGAACAACAGAATAACACTGGCGCATCTTCTAAGTATGTGAAATCAGTACAGATTGACGCTGATAACGGTGAAATTACTGTTACTTATAACAAAGATAATGTAGGTGCTATTCCTACGGATGCTACTTTAGTATTAACGCCTTCTGTAACATTAGATGGCGGTACAACTTTCACTGCTTTAGATACTATTTTGGCTGGGGATGAGTCCGGAGTAGTAGACTGGGCTTGTGGCTCTGTGGAAATACGTACAGCCACCGCTCGCAGTATGCCAGCGACCGCTGGTACTTTGCCTGCCAAATACGCTACCTCAGATTGCCGTTAATTCTTAGTTAAATCAGAATGTACATTCAACACCCGCCTCGGCGGGTGTTTTTACTTACGCACACTTAAAAATTAATTTTTATAGCGTTAAATCTAACGGCTCATACATAGGACAAAAACATCGCCTTCATTTGAAAAAATAGAAAGTTGACATCACCAAAAGTTATTTTAAATTACCCTAAACTCTTACACATAACCGAGCACTTTCTCCCGAAAAGGTTTAACAATTATGCAAACACGTTTTAAAGCTTTCACCGTTCATTTATTTGCTTCTGCGTTAATTGCTCTTGCCGTAATCGCTATTGTTTTTGGCCTTTGGTATCCGTCGCCTTTACACGAAGCTACTGGGGTGACGCATATTTTTTAATTTTATTGGGGGTGGATGTTTGTTTAGGGCCGCTGCTTACGCTCATTGTCTATAAAACGGGTAAAAAACACTCATGATGGATTTAATCATTATCGTGTTACTGCAATTAAGCGCATTGATTTACGGTCTGCATACCATGGCCGAAGGCCGCCCTGCGTGGTTGGTGTTTAATGTGGATAGATTCGACTTGGTGCGCGTTAACGATATTGACGAGCGCAATACATTATTATTTGAAGCGGTGATGGCTGGTGTTGATATTTCTGCCCGACCCAATTATTACCAACCGCTTGAAGTGCAGCTAGAAGTTATGCAGCAACATGGCCAACCTTTAAATAATCTGGTTAGTTTTAATTCAGCCGATAGAATTCAAAATGAATTAGGCGAACAATGGCAACACCTGCCTTATGTATTCTTACCGTTAAAAGCTAAAAACCAAGATATGGTAGTGCAAATAAATAAAACGGATGGGACGCCTAACAAAATAATCAATCTGCGGCCGTGGTAAAATAAGACTGCATCTGACGGCTATAAAATATTTTTTATTTCTGAATTTTATTACACAGTATAAGCAGGTTTATACCGCACCTCCACACCGTTATTCTCTAGCTTGGCGGTACCGTCATCCTCGTATTTGACACAAGGATCTGGATTATCGGGGCAAGCCCGATAATGACGAACTTTAGCGATTTATAATCACTGAGAACCCACTGGCGGTTACAGACTACTCTACGAAAATAGCGAGTTTATTGCACGAGGCCGATAAAAAACAAACCCCTGCACTGAAAAGTGAGGGGGTTATCTGCAGTCTGCTTTAATCTAAGTTAAAATCAACAGATTGTATTTATTTCAACTTAGGCAGGTATTTTACGTTGATAGGGTCGGTAGCACCTACGGTACTTGTCCAAGCAGTTGCTCCACTGCTTGATATTGTTGGTACTAGATTATAGGTTTTACCCTGTAGTTCTACGGGCACATCAGCGGCAGAGCCAAATTTGACGGTTAATGTTCCAGTAGCACCTACAGCAACTTCCGCCACTTTTCCAACAGCATGATCAGCAGCAGTGGCACTAATACCAGTGTAGGCCACTAGTTCTGCCGTTGTGGTGGGAAGTGCAGAGTAACGAGAAGCGTATTCGCTTACCGCTAATTGCAGAGGACGAGCAGCCGATAAGGAATTGGTTGCATCCGTACGCAGAATATAGTTTTGGTACTGCGGAATAGCCACAGAAGCCAAAATACCGATGATCGCTACTACGATCATTAATTCAATTAAGGTGAAACCTTTTTGCATTTGTAATTTCATATTTTAAATCTCCACTCTCGAGAGTATTGTTTTAGTTAGGCCTTATGACCAATCCCTGTCATAGGGAATACGAAAGAAGTGTGCCAAGCTTATATAAACGCTGCAAGTGTTATTGCATGGTCTATATGCTTTTATACGCTTGTTGTCGTAATTTGTGGTGCTTTGTATCGTTTTGTTTGCTAAGCACTGACAATTTTGGTCAGTTTTTAAGCAGTTTTTTGTGGGCAGGTAAATAATCCGGTGTTTTAGGGTTTATTTTGTAAGCGAGCCGTGGCGCTGAAGGCGCTCCAATAAAAGCAATGCATTCGCGGTGTGGCACAGATCAGTAATGATGGGCTCTGCGACTATGCGCAGAGTGACGGGCGGGGTTGCATGAAGGCAGGGTTACAAACCCCAGCCTTACGAAAAATGGTGGCCTTCTACTTTTGCGAGCAGGTGCTGAAGTATCTCTTTCTGCTGTTGCGATGGGTTTTCATTAAGCGCTACTTCCAGCTGTTGCGCTATCTTTTGGCAGGCATTTACACACTCTTGGTAAAGCTCGGTGGCCTGCGCGGCGGTTAAGTTACAATGCTGTTGGCCAAATTTTATTAGATGCATTTTAGGCCACCATTTACGGCTGCCCATTAGAGTAAGGGCTGACATGTCATTTTTAATGTAGGCGGTGGTACTGACAATGTCATAAGCAGGAGCTAACCAGATGTTGTGGGTGTCTTGATAAAGAATACCGAAGTTTTTAAGGTGGGCATCACCGTTTTGCAGTATTTGGTTTAACACCGTCATTTTAAAATATTGCTTCATTGCAGCGATTTTATGCTGCGGTGATACAAAGCTTAAGATTGTTTTCGCTAAGAGTTCGTAACTGCCTTCATATTTATCGTCACGACCCTTACCTTGAAGAACACAGGCATCTTCAAAACCTAAGTAGTGGTTATTGGTAATATCGAAGCGTTTCATAATAAATAAACGAGCATCAGCCGAAAGATAAAACTCTGGCACAGGAATATTAGCCGCTTGCACTATTTTCATGCACCAGTATTCATTAAGCGCAAGCTCAGGGTATTCGTCGCCCCACGTTTTTACGATGTAGTCTTCAAATTGTAACGTCGCTTTGTTTTGTATTTGAGCTAGCACTTTGGGTTGCACACCACTAATAGCAGAATGCAGGGCAAAGCGTTCAAGTAGCTCTTCAAACAAGTTGTCCGCGGGGTTTAGCAGGGCGTCTAAGGTAAGTGTCTTATCTGGCTTGGGTGTTTTGTTCGTGGATTGGTATTGCACTCGCCCGCGTATGCTTTGGGCTAATGCAGCAAGCAAGTTTAAATCATCATTGCCAATTACCTTGGTTAGATGCTTTTGAATAACAGCCAGTAAGTAACCTTCTGGTAGGTGCATTTCAAAAATAGGAGGAAGTTTTGAGTGTTCGTAGTTACGTGCGCGAACGGGCATGGTAAGTGAAACAAAGCCTGTTTTATCAACCTCATTTTGATAGCGAAAAATGTAGTTTGAGTCTTCTTTTAGCAGCTCACCAACTTTGTGGTGATTAACGAGTATGGTTAGGTTATTTAAGATTGGCATCTCGAAGCTCTTCAAAGGTTGGGAAGGGAGATTTTTCGCGTAAGCTCAGTTCATGGCCCAAATAATCTAACATAAGAATGACTTTTCTAAGACCAACATCCCCAGCACGGCCATTTTCAAAAGCACTTAATGTGGCACGAGAAATATCTAAATGCTGCGCCATTAGCTGTTGTGATATTTTTTTCTGTGATCGTAATAACTTAACGGATTGGCCAAGTTCAAAATAGTCCATAGTGGTTTTCTTGTATAAAATATAATACATATTGGCTTTTATATGTAACTTTGTAAAGTATATTGTGCAACTTAATTACGGAGTTACATGTGGGTTTTTAAAAGAATACATCCACAGATGGCACAGATCAGTAATGATGGGCTCTGCGACTATGCGCAGAGTGACGGGCGGGGTTGCATGAAGGCAGGGTTACAAACCCAGCCTTACAGAGCGAGGTTGTTTAGCTGCTTGAGATCTTTCGCTGCGCTTCAGGATGACAAAAATACGATGGCCACAAAAAAGGGCACGTTTTACGGTGCCCTTAATAAGTCGGCCTAAAGACCGACCTACAACAAAGCCTAGTTTACAGGCTTAACACTTTTTCGCCGCGGGCAATGCCCGATACGCCGCTGCGTACTGTTTCTAGTATGCAGCTGGTGCCAATGGCATCAATAAACGCTTGTAGTTTGTCGCTAGTGCCTGCCAGTTGGATGGTGTAAACACTTGGGGTTACATCAACCACTTGGCCACGGAAGATATCGGTGGTGCGTTTGATTTCTTCGCGGGCAGCGCCGGTCGCTTTTACTTTAATAAGCATTAGCTCACGTTCTATGTGCGGGCCTTCGGTAAGGTCGATTAGTTTAACCACTTCGATCAGCTTGTTTAGCTGTTTGGTTATCTGCTCGATCTTACGTTCATCACCATTAGTGGTCATGGTTAAGCGCGACAAGGTTGCGTCTTCAGTGGGTGCCACTGTTAACGTTTCGATATTGTAGCCACGCTGAGCAAACAAGCCCACTACTCGTGATAACGCACCTGGTTCGTTTTCCATTAGGATAGAAATAATGTGTCTCATGTTAGGTACGCTCCGTCTTACTTAGCCACATATCACGCATTGCACCCAGTGGTACTTGCATGGGGTATACGTGTTCTTCTGGGTCTATCTTTACGTCTAAGAACACCAGACGGTCTTTGTATTTGTTAAAGGTGTCGTCTAACGCTTGCGCTAGGTCTTCACGCTTTTCTACACGAATGCCGACATGGCCGTAGGCTTCTACTAGTTTAATAAAGTCTGGTAGTGAGTCCATATAAGAGGACGAGTGACGACCATCGTAGTTGATGTCTTGCCACTGACGTACCATGCCTAAATATCCATTGTTTAAGCAAAGGATTTTTACCGGCAACTTATATTGCATACAGGTAGAGAGCTCTTGAATATTCATCTGAATAGAGCCTTCACCAGTTACACATACCACCATTTCATCGGGCATATTCATTTTGATGCCCATAGCCGCAGGGAAACCAAAGCCCATGGTGCCTAAGCCACCTGAGTTGATCCAACGGTTAGGTTTATCAAACTTGTAGTATTGAGCAGCAAACATTTGGTGCTGACCCACGTCTGAAGTTACGTAGGCATCACCATTGGTAGCACGCCATAAAGCTTCAACTACTTCTTGTGGCTTCATTAGGCTGTTGGTGCCTTCTTCGTAACGCATACCGTGACGTGCACGCCATTCAGTTATCTGAGCCCACCAAGATTCTAATGCTTCTGCATCGGGCTCGCCCATGCCTTCGTCTAATAAAGACAGCATTTCGTCTAAAACGCTTCTTACCGGACCAACAATAGGCACATCAACTAAAATCGTTTTAGAGATGGTTGAAGGGTCGATGTCGATATGAATGATTTTAGCGTCTGGGCAAAACTTGTTAATAGCGTTGGTTACGCGGTCGTCAAAACGTACGCCAATGCCAAGAATTACGTCGGCATGGTGCATGGCCATGTTAGCTTCGTAAGTGCCGTGCATACCAAGCATGCCGAGGTTACGCTCGCCTGTGCCAGGATAAGCACCAAGACCCATTAATGAGGTAGTGCAAGGGAAGTTCAAACGATCTACTAATGTGCGTAGAACATCTGAGCTGCCATCTAAAATAACACCGCCACCAGCAAACACTATTGGGCGTTTCGCAGCAACCAACAGCTCAACCGCTTTTTTAATTTGGCCAGTATGTCCGCGCAATGGGGGCGAGTATGAACGCAACTTCACTTTTTGTGGGAAGTGGTATTCATAACGCTCGTTAGGCATGGTCATGTAGTAGCGATGTAAAACGCCTTGGCGATAATTTCAGGGATGTCTTCTGGGCGCGTTACGCTAAAGCTGTGTTTAACGATAGGACGCGAAACACCCAACATGTCAGTTTCTTGGAAAGCGTCTTCGCCAACTAAGTGGCTTGGAACCTGACCGGTAATAATGATCATGGGGATGGAGTCTGTATGCGCTGTGGCGATACCGGTAATGGTATTAGTAGCGCCAGGCCCTGAAGTAACCATGACAACGCCGGGCTTACCCGTGGCGCGAGCGTAACCGTCAGCCATGTGGGCTGCAGCTTGTTCGTGGCGAACCAGTACGTGCTTGACGGCACTTTGTTTGTAAAGTGCATCATAAACGTGCAGCAATGAGCCGCCTGGATAACCGTAAATATATTCTGTGCCTGACTCATGCAGTGCACGAACCAGCATTTCTCCGCCGGAAAGTAATTCCACCGTACAATCCTCTTTATTTTGGGCTTTATTAGGGGCGTGTTTGGTCATAATTATCATGCAAAACAGGCCAAAGCCGATCAATGAAAACAATAAATTTCAGGTCTCATGCTAGCATAAATGAGCCTGTAAAAGGATGATTAACTCGTGGTTTCTCATCAGAACTTGTGCCTGATCGAGGCGACAAGAAACAGCAGTGAGGCAGAGGGTGGAGCACGACTGCTGTTAGATTGGGTTGATTTTAACATTGTGCAGTGGTTTGTCTAGCTAACTGCAAGGGAAATCAGTGTTCTGGCCTTATTTATATTGACATGCTGAGGTTTTTTATTAACGCTAAGCTTCTTCTAATGGTATTTAATGGATTTATTCTATGCGCGCCTTCATGTATTTATTTGCTGTCTTGTTTTTATTTACTAGCCAAGCCAGCTTTGCCGATAAGATTTATCGTTGGACGGACGCCGAAGGCCAGGTACATTTTGGCAG
>SMEQ01000067.1_pt1 | contig 32784 bp, 33 predicted proteins | sample 2456281 | NCBI WGS metagenome assembly SMEQ01 (sample SAMN10132596, study PRJNA489261) | soil metagenome | isolation source: day1 antibiotic-loamy sand soil ammended with raw manure from dairy cow... | place: USA | collected 2015-04-01
ACGATCATGTCTTTGTTTTCGCAAAACAATTAATCTTGTGGTTGTTGATGATTGTGAGTCCAACTCCGGGCGGAAGCGGTGTTGCAGAGTATGCATTTGGCGAATTGATGTCCGATCTAACTCAATCTGCTTTATTGCTTGCAGGCTTGGCGTTTTTATGGCGATTGATTTCCTACTTCCCATATCTTTTCATCGGTGCGTTTATTTTGCCACGCTGGTTGCGCAAGAGACAAGGCTGAGATTATTTTGAGCGGTAAGCTTCGACAAAAGACGTTTTCTAGAAATGAAAGTTACTGTTTTACTCATTTACTTCCCGAAACTCATTGCCAATGTGATATTTTCGAGAATGTGTTATTAACCCTATTAGTTATCTTTATTATTCCCTTTTTGAAAGTCCGAAGGACTGGAATTAGTTAAAAAAAGCGATTAGTCCATTTGTTAAACCCCGGCACGGGTGATATTATTCACTCATAGATCAATGCCATCCATTCGGGATTAAAGGATTTGGTGATTTATTATGTGTTAGAATAACATCATCCCTTCGGGATTATCCACAAGATTTCCGTAATTTTGAAGCATGAATTCACACATACCCTTTCTTCAACCGGGAGATTTAATCGCCCTTGTGGCGCCAGCAAAATCGATTGACAAAGAACTTGTTTTAAACGCGGCTCGGTTTTTTGAATCCAAAGGATATCAAGTCGAAATCGGGACACATTGTACCGGTGAACATCATTATTTTTCTGGAACCGACGAAGAGCGAACGGCTGATTTTCAAAAAGCAATCGACAATCCGAATGTGAAAGCAATCATCTGCGCAAGAGGTGGATATGGAAGCATTCGAATTTTAGACCGAGTGAATTGGGCTGCATTTTTGCGCGACCCAAAATGGGTGGTTGGTTTTTCCGACATTACGGTTTTCCACCAGCACATCCAGCGTTTAGAGATGCAAAGTATTCACGGAACGATGCCCTTGAATTTCGGTGAAAATACAACCGAATCTTTAAACTCTTTGATAGCGGCATTGGAGGGAAGAGAAATTTCAGTTGAAATCCCCAGTTCCCCATCCAATAAATTGGGAATAACAGAAGGGATCTTGATGGGTGGAAATCTTTCCATTATTCACGGATTGATTGGAACCGATGCACAGCCAGATTATACCGATAGCATTTTATTTATTGAAGATCTGTGTGAACAAATCTACCACATCGATCGGATATTTTATTCGCTCGCTAAATCAGGAATTCTAGACAAAATCAAGGGATTGATCGTCGGTGGAATGACGGAAATGAAAGACACGTTGGTTCCTTTTGGACAAAGCGTCGAAGAAGTCATTCTTTCTCATTTCACCTATCGGAAAACCCCAATTGTCTTTGATTTTCCCGCAGGGCATATTGAGGATAATCGCGCCCTGATTTTAGGTGCTAAAGTTGCGTTAAATGTCACTTCGGATATCGTTTATTTTCGTAATTTTGCACTTTAACCTTAAAGCATGAAAATTCTCTTTTACGCCTTGATTTTAATGATGTTATCTTCTTGCATCGAAATCATAGATGATGTGTCTATGAACAGCGATGGAAGTGGAACAGCAAAATACACGATTAATTTGAGTTCGAGTAAGATAAAAGCGAATTCTTATCTAGCATTGGACAGTTTAAACGGCAAGAAAGTTCCATCCATTCAGGAGATTGAAACTAAAATTGAGGAATACAAAAACAAACTCGATAAAAAGGAAGGTATTTCCAATGTAATTGTAGAGACCAACTTCACGGATTTCATTTTTAAATTTCAGTGCGACTTTCAGAATGTACAGCTTTTACAAAGTGCCATTAAAGAAATCGTTGCCAGTGAAAACAAAGCATGGGTGAACGATGAATACGTTTGGTTAAATTGGTCCGAAAATGAACTTTCTCGATCTACACCTGCACTTTCCGCTTCCATTACTGAAAAAATAAAGCGCGACGATGTAGAGTTGTTGAAAAACGGGAGCTACATTTCCATTACCCGATTCGATCGACCGGTTGAGAAATTAACCAACAACAACGCAAAAATATCAGCCAATCGATTGGCAGTAATGATTCGAACAAACCCCTACTTGTTGACACAAAACACAGAGGTTTTAAAAAACACCATATCCTTGACGCCAATCAAAAAACAAGTTAAAAATTAGTTGATATTGAATCGAAAATCTTAACTTGTAACAATAGAAGAAATACTTATGAAATATATTTTAAACTTTTTTACATTCCTTATTGTCACGGTCTCATTTGGGCAAGTATCTGAAGATATTATTCCTCGTGACGCTGTGAGTGTATTTAGTATCAATAACGTTTCGCTTCTGAAGAAAGTATCCATGGATGACATGGTAAAATACGAATTCATGGCGGAAGTGCAATCCGAACTTTTCAATGGTTCCACCAACGGAAAAACCATCATGGATTTAGGTTTGGATTTTGATCAAAAACTGAATGCTTTTTACGGACAAAATGAGCAATATGAACTTTCAGGATTTACTTTTGGGGTGAACGATAAACAACAATTGTTCACTGTTTTTAATGACTTTGATAAAATTGAAAACACCAAGCTTCCGGGAGTCGAATTTTACAGAAGCTACTCCAATTACTTAATCATTCAGGGCACTTCTGGAATTGTAATCCGCGTAGACCCCAACATCGACCACGTTGCAAGTATTGCCGATTCCATCTGGTTGGCCCGTGGCTTGGGGTATTTTTGGGACTATCCGTCTCAGGATTCAACCGATGAAGAATACGATGATGAATTTCTTGGAGAAGAATATTCAGATATGATCGACGAAAACGCACTGATTGATGAGAACCTGATAGGCGAAGATATAGCAACAGAAGAAGCCGGAGTTGAAGGGGAAATGGATGCCAACGACTTACTCAGTAAAAATTACTGGGAAATGCGCGACAGCATCACCTTTTCATTGCAAGAACAATACCTGCGTAAAATCTGTTTGGAGATTTTTAGAGATAACATTCACTTGAAAAATCAGGACGCTAAGTTCGAAGCGCAACTGCAACGTCCATCCGATGGGATATTTTATTTAGATAATTCAAGAAACCTGCACAACTCAAAAGGACTTTGGGGTTTTAAAGCCATGTTTCCAGAACTGTTTAACGACTTTAAGAACATCTACTCTGGAAACATCATGCTGGGTGAAATCAACCTCAACGAAAGTTCTATTGACATTGATTTTGTAGCCAATTACGGAGAAGAGCTTGGTTCGATTTACCAAAAACTAAACAGCACCAAGTTCGACAAAAATGTATTGAAGTACATCCACAAAGAGAATACCGGGTTCTTCACCTACAACATCGATTTGAACGAGGGATACAAAAAAGCATACGAAATTGTAATTCCAATCTTAAGTCAGGAAAAAGATCCGCGTATTTCTTCCAACGTCTTGGTAGCAGAGTTAATCAATGAATTTGTAAACACAGACGAGGTTTTCAACACCTACAAAGGAAGTATGTTCGGTACCTTCAACGGTTACAAGAAAGTGAAAACAAAACGCATTGAGTTTTTGTACGACGAGGAAACCTTTGATTACGAAGAAAAGGAAGTAGAAAGCGAAGAAGACATGCCTGTTTTCACTGTTGGATTTTCCACCAATCGGCCAGATATTCCAGAAAAAGTCTTGAGACATTTTGGAAGAATGACTTCTCGTTTTAAGAATCACGGAAATTATTGGGAAGTGGAAGACGCCGTATTGAATTCCATATCCGCCTACATTATCAATAAAAACGGTTTGTTTATTGTAACCAACGACGAAGATTTAGCGAAGAATCACAGCAACGGTTATGGTTCTAATTCATTAAATGGAGCCCTTGCTAAAAAGGCAAAAACCAGTAAATTCGTCTACGGTCACTTTGATTGGAGTGGAGCGTTAGAAAAACTTCCGCGAGAGATGTTCACCACCAAACAAAATACCATCTTAGATGCCATGAAAGGTAAAACTGGAGTGTTAGAACTTACTTCTTCCAAAACCACGGTGTCCAACACCAAGTTTAAGTTGACCTATGACTTTGATGGCTCTTTCGACAATTCTGGAAAGTACTTGTTGGACTTAGTTAATTCGGTTTATGTTTTGACCAAATAAGGTTGTAGAATCTCATGGCTCGTAAAATTTTATTTATTGTTTTTTTACTTTCTTTACTCGTTGGTTTCTTTTATTACAAACCTCTGTTTGAAAAGAAAAAACCTGAGCCATCGATGTTAGATCGAATGCCCAACGGGGAATTTATCGGCAAATTAAAGCTTCTGGAAGTTGCCAAAGAGTCGTCCGGAATGATGTTTTTCAATAAAGTATCGATTCGTGATTTTACAGCACCTGAATTTTTACTCGCTCAAGGAAAGGGATACGGTCTCAACTTGCAAAAACCAATTTATTTCTTCGTAAACGATGAGAATGAATGGGGCGCGTTGATTGAAGTGTCAGATAGTTCTAAAATCAGACCAGGAATAGAAAGACTGAGAAAAAACATCGATTTGAAAGATACCATCGTCGGTCAGCACAAAACGCATGTCATCAAATCCGAACACATGTATTTAGCTTTCGACAGGAAATGGCTTTTCATTTACAAGGGCAATCAATTTCCAAAACGTTTGTATCACGTAAAATTTGCCGAGAAAGACGACATTAAAGGAGCTTGGAAAGCATTCCAAAATGAAAAAGTGTTTCGAAATGAAAACTTAATTGTTTACTCCAATTCCAAAAAACTAAAGGGCATCGGCGTAGAAACCGCTTTGTTTGCGCACGACAGTGATTCCAACAACGTTTATCTAAAAACCTATGTTCGAAACACCAAGCCGTTACCCATTTCTTATAAGGAACCAGGTTTGTCTTTCGAAAGTGATAAAAAAATGGAACGTTTGATTAATGTTCATTTGAATATCGAAAGATTGAGAAATGATAAATCAGACCCGTTGTACCAATATCTGGCTGAAATAGGCCGTAAAGTCAGTTTCCCCACCGATGCATTTTTCAAAGCGTGGGAAGGTGATCTCTCTTTTCATCAGGGTGGAATCGTGAAGGTGAACGAGACGTTCGTTGAAACCATTCTCGATGACAATTTTAACCTTTCTGAGGTAGAGAATAACCGCGAAGTGGAAGTTCCGGGATTCGCTTTCTTGATGTCTTGGAATGAACATCAAAAGGAATTACTCAATCAATTGTTTGCGAGAGGAATTATGCGAAAAGTAGACAAAAGATACTACTTGCTCACCTCGCCACCCTTGCGAATTCGACAAACCAAAGACCATCTGTTTTTGCACTCTACGGAGCAACTTCCAAAAAGTAAAATTTCAAATGAAAATGTGGGTCAATGGAGCGCCAATGGGATTCAATATGGTTTTTCAATTGATTCTTTGAATAAGCACGAAATGTTTGGAACTGTTACGATTCCGGTACGGAAACACCTGAAAAGTAAAAAACTTATTTAAAAAAGGATCACCCCAAACAGGGACGTTTAACTCAATCGTCCAAAATGTCTTTGAATGCGTTTTTTAAGTTGGTGAATTCAAAACGATAACCAGCATTTTGAATTTTACTGGAGTCGGTACGGTTACTCATCAAGACCAATTCGTTTCGCTCCCCCAATCCAAGTTTCAAGGCAAATTTAGGAACAAACATCGGCCAAAATGGCTTTCGAAGTGTCCGCGCCAATTCTTTCACAAATTCTTGGTTGCGAACAGGTGTCGGAGCAGATGCATTATAAACTCCGTTGATTTGTTCGTTTTCAACCGCCATTATAAACATGCCAACCAAATCGTCGATGTGAATCCAAGGAGCCCATTGCCGTCCATCGCTAAATTTCATGGCAGAAAAGGTATTCGCCATCAATTTAAAAGGTTTTAGAACTCCACCTTCTTCAGTTAAAAGTAAGCCAATTCGATATTTCACAACTCTTAAACCTAAGGAAGAACCGCCATCCACCGCATTTTCCCAGGCGACACAAGTATCACTCAAGAATCCAGAACCCCTCCGACTCTCTTCAGTCAAAACTTCATCTCCCCGATCACCATAAAAGCCGACAGCAGAGGCAGAAATTACAGCTTCTACTTTATTTGGTTTCTTGGCAAGTAAATCGTAGATGAGTTCAATGGATTTTGTGCGGCTATTGATGATGGTTTTTTTGCGATCATCCGTCCACTTTTCGTCTGCAATTCCTGCACCCGCAAGGTGAATGATGATGTCCACACCCTCGATGCAACGTTGATCAATTTCTTGTTTTTTCACATCCCAATCAAACGCTTTATACTTTTTTACTTTCTCTGGATTTCGAGACAAAAGCGATACTTGATGACCTTTGTCAACTAACTCTTCGGACAAAACCTTTCCTAAAAGTCCGGTTCCGCCCGTAATTAAAATATGTTTACCCATAATCTGTTTATTCTTCATTGATATGACTTACCCATACCAAATCGTTCGTGTTGTAACCACTAGACTGAGCAATTTCCAAATATTCCGCTTTGACGTCGTCTGGAATGGCGGTGGTACGGGACAAAATCCACAAGTACTTTTCACTCGATCCAGCAACCAAGGCATATTGATAATCCGAATCGATGGCTATCACATTGTATCCGCTATAGAAAGGACCGAAAAAGGAAACTTTCAAACTGCCTTTATCCTTTTTATCTAAAAACTTTGCTTTTCCAATCGCTTGTTTCCATTTACCTTTTTCATAGTCATATCCTTGATTATCCACTTTGATCGTTCCGTTGTCATTCATCGAATAGGTCGCAGTAACGTTGTTTAAATTGCGCTCAAACCGCATGTCTAAACGCGCGATTTCATACCATTTACCCAAGTATTTATCCGCATCAAAAGGTTCCACAGGTTTGACGTTTTTCGGAATGGATACACAAGCTGAAAACAACCAAAGTACTAAGGAAGACAGTATAAAAACGGAAGGTGATTTTTTCTTTTTCATGAGAATTGAATTGTGGGATTAAGACTTACACTAAGATAAACAAAAATCACATGACTTCTTGATAGGTCGAAACGGCTCTTTTCCGCGCAAAACCATGATCTACAATCGGATACAGGTACAATTCATCGTATTCTGGGATCCATCTTTTAATATAAATTAACTTCGGATCAAATTTTTGGGTCTGAAGAGCAGGGCTAAAAACCCGAAAATAAGGTGCAGCATCACAGCCACATCCTGCTGCCCATTGCCAATTTCCATTGTTGGCAGATAGATCGTAATCCAATAGCTTCTGCGCAAAGTAAGCTTCTCCCCAACGCCAATCGATTAGTAAGTGCTTTGTCAAAAAACTAGCTACAACCATCCGCACGCGGTTGTGCATCCATCCGGTTTCGTTTAATTGTCGCATGCCAGCATCTACAATCGGATAACCGGTTTTTCCTTCGCACCAACTTTTAAATTCATCTTCGTTGTTTCGCCAACGAATGGAATCATATTTTTTCCGAAAAGCCTGATGTTCCACGTGTGGAAAATGATATAAAACCATCATGAAAAACTCACGCCAGATCAGTTCGTTTAACCAAGTTTCATTATTTTCAGCCGCCACTTTTGCGAGATGACGCACACTTACAGTTCCAAATCTCAAGTGTATACCCATTCTTGTGGTTCCTTCCAGTGAAGGTATATCACGCGTTTCTTGATAGTGTTGGATGATTTCTAAATTCAACCTCGGACCTTCCACCCCACTTTCAATTTCTTCAAATCCTAATTCAGTTAGTGATGGAATTTTTCCTTCACAAGAATATAAATTAGAAAGAAAATTTTCTGAGGGATATAAAACACGCTCCGTACTAAAATAAAGTTGTTTCCAAATTTTGGAATAAGGCGTAAAAATCGTGTATGGCGTTCCGTCTTTTTTCATCACTTCATCCTTTTCAAAATTCACTTGATCTTTGTAAGAATGAAATTCAATCTCCTGTTGTTTTGCGAACGCTTCGATTTGCAAATCACGCTGAATCGCAGTGGCTTCGTAATCTCGATTGGAATAGATTGCTTGAATGTCATATGCTGAATTCAGTTTTTCAAAAGCAGCCAAAGGCGAATCATGCATCACGCAAAGCGACGATTTATATTTCTGAATGGATTGATTGATTTCAACCAAAGTCTCCTGAATAAACGCAACTCGTCTATCCGATCTATCTTCCAATCGACCTAGAATCTCCGTGTCAAAAACGAATAGTAAAAGTACTTTTTCTTGTCTTTGCAGTGCGTGAAATAACGCGGTATTGTCTTCTAATCGTAAATCTCTTCGCAACCAGCAAATGGTAATTTTTTCTTTCATTTTTAAGAATGGGATTATCCTTTAATAGTTGGCTGACTTGATTTTTTCAAAAAAGCCATCAATAAAATAACAAATAGGATGCTTGCCACTACATAACAAGCATATATGATAGAATCCGGCCCATTGTTTTTAAGATTGGATACCGCAATTGCAATTAAAGCCCAAATGCCTACAGCCACAAATGCCTTCAGATTTAATTTAAAATGAACCAAAACATTCACCAATCCTGCGATTACAATCAAGATGATGGTCCAATATTCAGCTGAAATTCCACAACCATTCCAGTTAATTTTTGTTAGCCAGGCAGCTACATTTGCAATCAAGGCAACAGAAATCCAACCTACATACAAAGAAAATGGGAAAAGAATTAACAGTTTTCTCTTAAAAGAACTTTTCACCATTTCAGGCTGAATAATGAAAATAATTCTCCATAACGAAAATAGGATAATCAACATGATGAAAGCTGCTAATGCTGGATAAAGATAGAGCCATGCTACAACCCAAACTGAATTCGCAACACAGGAAATTGCAAACCACCAACCGATCTTTTCCAAAATAGGCTCTTGTGTCTTTGAATTAAAAAGTGTTCTGCCAGAATAAAATACGAAAGCAAACAAAGCCAAGTAAATCAATCCCCATATGGAAAAGGCATAGCCTGCAGGGGTGAAATAATTGAAATAGGCATCCGACACGGTTTTCATGGTTTGACCATTAAAAACTCCCGTATTGGACAAATAATTCATTACAATCGTAGAAACGAGTGCAACTCCGTTGACAATGGGATATATTTTGCTCATCTGATTCGGTTTTAGGGTGAAATTAAATTGTTCTAATTCACTTGTTTATTTTTTTTGGCATCTCTAAAATACTTGACTGGAACCCAAAGCATTCCAAAACATTCGCCATCGTGTTTCCCCAAATGCTTGTGGTGCATTTTGTGCGCGCGACGTATAGCTTTAAAATAACGATTCTCCGAATTTCTGAAAATCTTAAAGCGCTGATGAATGAAAATATCGTGGACGAAAAAATAGGTAAATCCGTAAATGGTAATGCCCAATCCAATCCAAAAAAGAAAATTGAAATCATTTTTCAGTCCAAAAAATAAACACAAGATTCCTGGCGTTGCAAATAGGATAAAAAAGAAATCATTGTGCTCCAAAAACCCTTCGTCTTCCTTTCGGTGATGATCTTTATGTAAATACCATAACAGACCGTGCATGACGTATTTATGTGCCAACCATGCCACTATTTCCATGCCGACAAAAGCGGCTAAAACGATTAAAATATTGTAGAAAATCATGTTGTTTTCTTAGTTTTTAAATTAAATTCGATTCATTTTGTATTGAACCATGCTGTTAACCATCAGCCCTATTTTATGGGTATTGTTGATTCGAACACGTTCTTCTAAAATGCGAGAAGCGGGTAATTTTTTAATCTTTTTGAAGAGCGTCACGTAATAGACATACGCCAGATACACACCGCCTCTCGAAGAAGTTGGCAACATTTTTATTCCCTCCAATGCATCGTGAAAATCAGCTTCAATTTCATTTTCAATTTGAGCTTTATCATTCAATGTAAAATCATTGAAATCAACAGATGGGAAATAATTTCTTCCTAAAATCTCGTAATCATCTTTTAAGTCACGCAAAAAATTAACTTTTTGAAAAGCAGCACCCAATTTCATCGCGGAAGGTTTTAGTTTTTCAAACATCACCAAATCTCCTTGACAAAATACGTGCAAACACATCAAGCCAACCACTTCGGCAGAACCTAAAATGTATTCTTCAAACTTTTCACGGGTATAATGTACTTTTTCCAAATCCATTTTCATGCTTTTAAGAAAAGTCTCTATCAAACTCAAATCGATGTTGTATTTGTTTACAACCTCCTGAAAAGCGTTTAAAATCGGGTTTATAGAAACGCCGTCTTCAATTGCTTCAAAGGTTTGAGTTGAAAATTGAGTCAATAATTTTGCTCGATTGAAATCATTAAAACTATCTACAATTTCATCCGCCACGCGTACAAATCCATAAATGGAATAAATGGAATTGCGCAAGGTTGGACTGAGAAAATAAATTCCCAACGAAAAACTGGTGCTGTATCTACGTGTCGTTAGCTTACTCATTTCAACTGAAACGTCATCAAATAATTGCTTCATAGGTCTTTTTTTATTTGATTCATCACTTGTTCTGCAGCTAGTTTTCCAGAAATAATGGATGGTGGAACACCAGGACCTGGAACGGTTAACTGACCTGCATAGAACAGGTTTTTAATTTGATTGTTTTTAATTTTCGGCTTTAAATTGGCCGTTTGCATCAAGGTATTTGCCAATCCGTAAGCATTTCCTTTGTAGGAATTATAGTCTAATTTAAAATCTGCAACGCAATAACTTTTCTTATAATCGATGTTTTCCATGATGTCAACACCCACGTGCTTTTCCAATCGCTTGATCATCATCTCAAAATACTTCTCACGGTTGGCATCAGTGTCTTCCAAATCGGTCGCAATTGGCATCAATAGAAACAAGTTCTCGTGTCCTTCTGGTGCGATGTTGTTATCTGATTGAGATGGACAACAAACGTAAAACAACGGTTTGCTTGGCCATTGTGGATCTTTGTATATCTCTCTCGAATGTTGATCCAAGTCTTCCTCAAAAAACAAGGTATGGTGCTCAATATTTGGAATGCGCTTATTTACACCAAGGTAGAAAATCAAACTGGACGGTGCAAATGTTTTTTTGTCCCAATACTTTTCCGTGTAATTGCGATCGGCAGGTTTTAATAAACTGTTTTCTACGTGATGATAGTCTGCTGCAGCAATTACGGAATCGAAATGAAGTTCTTTTCCATCGACCAAAAGTCCGTTCGCATTTTTATTTTCGTGTAAAATTTGTTCTACAGGAGCATTCATATGAAAATGTACGCCTTGATTTTTAGCCAACTTTGCCATTCCTTGAATGATCATTCCAAATCCACCTTCTGGATACCAGGTACCTAATTTCAAACCCGCGTAATTCATCAAACTATACATCGCTGGCGTGTCGCTTGGCATGGCGCCTAAAAACAATACAGGGAAATCCATCAACGCCAATAACTTGGGATGGGAGAAATATTTTCGAACGTGTTTGCTAAAGGATGAGAACACCTCCAACTTAAAAACACCCGTAACTAACTCTTTATCAATGAATTCCATTAAAGAAAGCCCTGGCTTATACACCAGTTTTTTCATTCCAACGTCGTATTTGAATTTCGCATCGTCCATGAATTTTCGCAATTTAACAGCACTTCCCGGTTCGATGGATTCAAACATCTCACACAATTCATCGTAATTCGCGGGAACGTGCATGACGTCTTGATCTTTGAAAACAATGTCAAAAGATGGATTTAACAGCTTTAATTGATAGAAATCGGATACTTTATGACCAAAATCATTGAAAAAACGTTCAAAAACATCTGGCATCCAGTACCAACTTGGCCCCATATCAAAAACATAGCCGTTGTCTGTTTTCAATTGTCGAGCTCGTCCACCAAGATCTGCGTTTTTTTCAAACACGTGTACCTCATGTCCTTCTTTTGATAGATAACAAGCGGCACTTAAGCCCGAAAATCCGGATCCAATAATTGCGATTTTAGCCATTTAAACTTTATTTATTTCGTTCACAATTTGTAATAAACTTTCAACATCCATTAATCGATGCATCTTTTTATCCAATTCGACTTGATGAATTATTTTACTATTTCCACTGAGATAAATATCACCTTCTGGATAAATCGCTCTTAGGCTTGCCATATACGTCTCTGTATTTTCTGGAAGATTGAGTCGAACAAAAAACAAGAATAAGAAATCCGGTTTCACCGTTTCAATAGCTGAACTCAATGTACTTAATGGCACACTCGCACCGATGTAGATCACTTGAAAACCTTTCGCTTTCAAAACGTACTGTGCAAATAAAAGACCCGTTTCATGGTATTCATCTTCCGGTAAAAACAGCAACCATTTTTTATTACTTTCCTTCGGTTCAGGCAAAGCATCGATGGAAACTAATAATTTTTGACGAATCAAATTGGTCATGAAATGTTCTTGAGCGGGCGGCAACAGGTCGATCGACCACATCAAACCAACTCGATTAAGCATCACAGAAATAACTTCTGTATAGGTTTTGTATATTCCGAATTTTTCGAAACAAAACGATAATATTTTTTGAAAATCACGTTCTTCAAACTGCATTCCTGCAGCTATTAATTGCGATACATATTGGTGCGGATCCTGACTTTTTTCGAATTCGTATATTTCTCGGATTAAAAGATTCAATTCCGCGTCACTCTTCATGCTGATTTCTGAAATTTTATATCCAGAATCCATCAAACTAACGATATTCAATAAGCGCTTCAGCTCCACATTCGAGTAAGTTCGAGTATTTCCTTCCGTCCTGTCTGGCTTTAACGCTTGATAACGCTGTTCCCAAATACGAATGGTATGTGCCTTGATACCTGAAAATTGTGCTAATTGGGATATTGATAAAGAATCCATTCTGTTTAACTTTTTACAAATATACTTAAACAAAATGTTTCCTCATTCATTTTTAATCATAAAAATGAAGAAAGCAAATCAGAAAGAATAAAAACAAATGAGAAATCAATGGGTACAGTGAAGTATTCAACTAATAATCAATCAAATAAACGAAAAAAAAATAGAAAAAAGGAAAATACCAAAAGAAATTAATCTTCTGATTGCATGCGGCTTAGTAAATCTTGAACAATTACCGATACATTTTGCTGGTTCATGCAGTTGAAATGTCTCTTGGGACACGCTTGAAAACCGATTTTAGAACAAGGTCGACACGGTAACCCCTTCACTTCGTGGATACTGAACTTGGATGAGTCGGAAGGATAATACGGATACATTCCAAAAGCTGGAACTGTATTTCCCCATACGCTAACGATTGGAATTTGAAATGCTGAAGCGATGTGCATCAATCCCGTATCGTGAGTCAACAAAACACCCGCTTGCTTCACCACACTTGCCGATTGACCGATGGTGAGTTTTCCGGTTAAATCGATTACGTTGGAGAATTGTGACAGCTCTTTGCCTACTTCTTGGTCTGTTGGTCCGCCTAAGAGCACGACAGGAAGTTGAATTTGCGAAAGAATTTCTTTCATTTTCTCAACCGGCATGCGCTTGGTTGCAAATTGAGCGCCGATGGCGAAAGCGATGTATTGGTTTGGTTTTAAATCGTATTGTAAAACAGCTACTTCATCCGCTTGCGAAATGAAAAAATCACAAGGCAAAGAATCATTGACAACTTTCAGCGATTTTACTGCTTCAAAATAACGATCAACAATGTGTCGCTTGTCGTTCATTTCTTTTTTAAAGTTCACCAACAGCCATTTTTCGATGTGCAATTTTGGAAACGCCGCAGCCGGAACACGAAGCTTATTTTTTAAGCCAAATGTTCTCATGTTGTTGTGCACATCAACCACAAAATCGTATTTCTCATTCTTTAAACGAGGAAGACACTCGTCAATTGATTTGTCTATGGCGTATACTTGATCGATGTATGGATTGTTATCCACAAGTGCTCGAAAAGGCTTTTTGGTCAGAAAATGAATCGTCGCATTGGGAATTTGTTGTTTCAAGCAACGCACAATTGGCGAAGTTAAAACGATGTCCCCAATTGAACTAAAACGAACGACCAAAATTTTCATAGTCCAAAGATAAAAAATGATTTAGAATCGGTGGTTAAAAAATGAGAATATTGAAGTAAAACATCAGGTCCAACATAAGGTAAAAATGCGCAGATTTTTGCTAAATATAGGTGTCGTAAATTACTTTATTGAGGACATTCTAGCATGAAAAAATAAATTCTTAAAGTATACCTCTCGACGAAGATCGGAAATAAGTTTATTGCAATGCCAATCAATTGACACCATACAAAATAACAAGCTTGTATTATTGGGAGTTATTTCCCGCTTTCCGCTGTATCTTTTGCATCACGTTTTTTGGTAAAAGAAAGTTCATTTGGATTCCTTTGTTATTGCGGCAATATGTTAGTGACTCGGCAAGTATGCCTAAATAAATTTCTCGCGTAAAAACATCCACCCAATTAACGGTTGCAAAACTCACAAAATAAGCACTTTCAGGTTTAGCAAATATCTATTTTCTACTTATTATTAAATGAAGATAAGAAAAAAATCAAAATGGCTAACTTTTAAAATAATCATTGAACGAGCGAGACGCTCGCACTAGCTTGGGAGACGCTCGCACTAGCTTGGGGATTTAAAATATTTCCATTCCCAAAGCTGGCGCGAGCATCTTGCTCGTGCCTACGCTCATTTAGATCCTTTTCGACTGCCAAGATAAAAACTTTTAGCTTCCCATCAAATCTATTTCCAAAACGGTTTGATAGCCCGCATAATTTCGTGCGCTACTATATTTCCAATCTACTGGGTTGGTTACAAATCCTTCCTCAACTGGATTAGAATGAATGTAGTTTACTTTTTGTTCAACAACCCAAGAACTATAAACTTCAATGGGTTTGTTATTCTGTTGCCATAATTGATGCTTTTTAACATTGCTATTTTTAGCGCCAGCCTCCTCAAATAACTTAAGTAGATATTCTTTTCTACTTTCTTGTGGATTATCTTTTATTGCAGCGATTAGTTTGCGGGATGTAAACCCCTTGAAATCTCTCATAAAACCAGAAGGATCATTTGCAAGTGAACGAAAAAGTAAATGAACGTGATTTGGCATAAAAACATAAGCGTACAATTCGATTCCTTTGTTCTTTCGTCAATATGTTAGTGACTCGGCAAGTATGCCTAAATAAATTTCTCGCGTAAAAACATCCACCCAATTAACGGTTGCGAAACTTACAAAATAAGCACTTTCAGGATTAGCAAATTTATATTTTCTACTCATTATTAAATGAAGATAAGAAAAAAATCAATCTATATCTAAAAATGGCTAACTTTTAGATAATCATTGAACGAGCGAGACGCTCGCACTAGCTTGGGGAGACAATTTTCTAACTGTCATTCCATATTTTTTATAAACGTTGTAAACATATACTTTTTCTAAACCCTCTAACTCTACGGCGTTTATTACAATGTTTTCAGAAAACGCATAAGGTGAATTGTGAGGAAATGCCGAACTTAATGGATCAATTGCAAAGAACCTACCCAACCTAGGGTCGTGCATTCTGAACGTATAATTCACACTATTCCCTTTCCCTTTAATCTCATCATCATGTTCTTGACCTTGGAACGAGTATCGATACTTCGCAAATCCTTCCACAATAATTACAAAGAAAATTACTGTTACTCAAAAACAACCTCCATCAATTTAGTCCAATATTTACCCGTAACGTATGTCTTATTAGTAACTGGATTGTGAGCAATTCCATTTAAAACTTCACCACCATTTCTACCAACAATTGCAGGTGAAGAAGCGTCTATTTCAGTTAATACTTTACCGGTTTGTGGATCGATTTCAAGAATCATATCTAACATCCACACATTGGCATATATTTTCCCGTTGATGTATTCCAATTCGTTTAATTTGGATCGTGGACCAACGTTGTCATACACCTCAATGCTTTTGACCACTTGGAAGTTCTTTGGGTTTCTGAATACAATGCGTTCTGTTCCGTCCGACATGATCAACAATTCTCCGTCGTTACACAATCCCCAGCCTTCACCGGTATAGGTAAACTCTTTTGGTTTTATTTCCAATGTTTTAGGGTCATACATGAAGCACTTTTGCTGTGTCCAGGTCAATTGGTATAAAACTCCATCCAGAATGGTAATTCCTTCTCCGAAGAAAGAAGCATCCAGTCCATTTTTATTGATGATTTTACCCGTTTCCAATTCAACTTGCGCAACCATCGTTGCTGCTGTTCTATTAGGATCACCCGTGCTTTCAAAAAGAATGTTGTCGTAAAACTCTAAACCTTGTGTAAAACTGGATGCGTTGTGTGGATATGTATTGACCACTTTTGCGGTTTTACTTTCTGGAGAAACATCCGAAAGAATTCGAACAATGCGTTTATCTGCAAACTCAGAGCCATCCGCAAGTGTAGAGACCAACCGAATGGATTTTGCACCCACGCCATAGCTTTCGATGTTCATTTCAAATTCAAGGTCTGCTTGCGGGTTTTTCCACGTTTGAAAAACACTGTCCTCAAAAACGAGTTCCAACTGTGCAATGTTCTTTTCCAGAACTTGAATTTTTAGCGGAAAGGATTCGCCGTAAACCGTTGATAAATTATCCGAAAAAGAGAATAATGCCGGTGTAACCTCTTTGTCCTCTGCCTTTTCTTTACAACTTTGGACTGCGAATAGCATGGATAAAACAAATGCAACTCGAACAAATAGATTCAAATTCATGGATGATAGATTAAAGTTTTTGAATTTCTAATGCGTCAATGTGACTATGAGATTCGTGGTATTTTACTTCTTTGTTTTTCAAAACAATTGCTTGTGGCGATTGGTGAACAACCCCGGTAATATTCGCAATTTCATTGGACACATCGCGATGCGCAATTAAATCCAGAAAATACAAATCAGCACCTTCGTGATTCACGTTCCAATCTGATTGGAAATTGCGAAGCGCCATGGATGAAACACTGCATCTCGTACTGTGTTTAAAAAACACTTTCAACTTATCTGAAGGTGTGTTGTAGATTTCATGAAGTTGCTGAACTGATTTCAGTTCAATCCATGGCATTTGTTTTGTTTCGGTCGTTTTTCTTGAAAATAGTCCCATGCTGTTGTTTTTTAATTTGATTTACTTGTTGTCTATGTGTTGAAACGTGTTCACTAGTACACGTAAAGTTACGAGTTAAAATCAACATTTTAAATGAAGATGCGAGATAACTTTTCGCAGAACCATTCCTAGAAACAATTTAATTCAAATTCAATCAGAAAACCATTTAATCCGAAAAGCAGTAAAACCTTTGAATTAAAAAATCAACATGTTACCGCCAAACAAAATAGCCGCCGCACAAACCGCTAAAACGAACCACTGCAAAGCAGGAACTTTGTGTTTTGCGATTACTGGCGTGCCCTCTTCTGGCTTTTGCACCGTTAAAATAACGATTCTCAAATAGTAGTAAACTCCGATACCTGAATTCAACAAAGCAATTGCAACCAATACTGGGTATTCGTAAATCGCCTCGGCAAATACCAAGTACTTTCCGAAGAACCCCATCAATGGAGGAATTCCTGCCATCGAAAGAAGCGCTACAACCGTTACAAATCCAACCAATGGGTTTCTACGTGCCAATCCTTTAAAAGAAGTAATTTGATCCTCACTGTCGTCAATAATTAAAACGACAGTGATCAATGCGATTACGGAGAATCCGTAGGCGAATAAATAAGCCATTAGGTTAAAGCTGCTATTTGGGCTTTGCATCATCAAAGTCAACAATGCATAACCAACGTGAGCAATACTAGAGTATGCCAATAAACGTTTGAAACGCGTTTGTTTGATAGCAGACAAGTTACCAACAAACATGGTAATCACCGCGATAAAGCCTAATGCTGGAGCCCAGAAATCGTGTAAACTTCCGAAAGCCAAGGTGAACATTTTCAAGAACGCAGCAAAACCAGCCAATTTTACAATGGCTGCCATAAATCCTGTTACCACCACCGGGCTACCGTCATACACGTCTGGAGACCAAAAGTGGAAAGGAGTCGCACCAATTTTAAACAAGAAAGAAGCCATGATCATTAAAAGACCAACATAGATCAACGGAGAAGCCGTGTCCTGCGCCAAGATCGCTGTGTTAATTTCAACGAGATTGAACGAACCTGTACCGCCGTATACCCAAGCAATTCCGAACAGAACCACACCCGTTGAGAATGCGCCCGTTAAGAAGTATTTCAAAGAAGCTTCCGAAGAACGCAAATCCGATTTTCTACTACCCGCCATAACGTATACCGGAATGGATAAAATCTCAAGTCCTAAAAAGAACAGGAACATGTCTGTAAATGCAAACATAATTAAGGCTCCTGTCAACGAAAATAAAAGCAAGCCCATGTAATCGCCTGTATGTTCTGGTGTATCTTTGAAAGAAGAATAGGCTGTCAGAAGAATCAATAATGTAAAAACAATCGCAATAACACCATAGAAGACAGCAAAGCTTGTAAATTCTAATCCGTCGAAACGAAGCATGTTCGTACAGGTTTGCTCACAAACCAATGCAATCCCACTTGCTATTAATCCAGCAGAAGCCACCAACATTACGGTCCAAGGTTTTTTGGTAAAGGCAATAAAAAGCGATAGTAAACCGCTTACAAATAGTATAATAAGAGCAATCATATTATTGAGCTATATTTTTTGAATTAATATTATCGATCAACGTATTTAAACTCGGTTCAATGATGTCCACCACTGCTTGCGGATAAATACCAATGAAAACGATTAATGTCATTAGAATGAAGAACACCGCGGTTTCGTTCCACGTTAAATCTGGGAAATTAAAGTTTTTAGAAGGTCCATTCATACTCAATTGATACGCTCTGAATGTGTACACACACGCCAATATCAACGTCGTACCGATCAGGACACCAAAGGTCATGTTGTGTAAATAAACACCACGAATCAATAAGAACTCACCAATAAAACCACTGGTCAATGGAATGGAAATACCTGCAAAAACAATGGCTCCAAACCAGAATCCAAATCGAGGAGCTTGTTTGGCGATTCCGCCTAAGTTGACATATTCTTGCGTTCCCAATCGACGTTCGATCACTTCAGCAGCTAAAAACAATCCAACGGCAACCAAACTGTGGTTAATCATTTGAACCACCGCACCCGTCATGGCATCGTACGTCATCACCATAATTCCCGCTGCAATTAAACCCACGTGACTAATGGATGCAAATGCAAACGTTCTTTTAATGTTCTTTTGACGTATTGCCAAGATCGCCGCGTAGATTACTCCGATTGTTCCTAGAATAATGATCGGCATGGTGTAGCTATCAATTGCTTCGGGAGCAAGTGGCAACATCCAGCGCATCATCCCATAAAGTGCCATTTTCAACATCAATGCAGACAAGAGCATCGTTCCCGCCATCGGCGATTTAACGTAGGTTTCTGGTTGCCATCCGTGGAAAGGGAAAAGTGGAATTTTAACAGCAAACGCCAAGAAGAATCCACCCATCACCCAAAAGGCAGAAGTAGCTCCCAACTGAACTTTCATCAAATCTTCCCAAGAGAAACTGGCTGCACCTTCAAATCCTGGTCCGCCCACTTTCAACATCATCAAGGCAAAAAGCATTGCCAAAGAACCAACGAAGGTATAAATGAAGAATTTGATCAAATCAGCTTTGCGACCTGGAGCTCCGAACCACAAGAAGATCAAGAACACTGGAATCAATGAAATCTCCCAGAACACATAGAAAAGCAAGCCATCCATGGAAAGGAAAACACCTAAAAGTCCGACTTGCATGAAGAAAACCATGGAAGTAAACAATTTATTGGATGCCAACGTTCCATTGAAGTTCGCCAATAAAATCAAGAAGGTCACCACGTTGGTCAAAACCACCATGATTAAACTGATTCCATCGTAACCCATTTTATAGGTTAGACCGAATGTAGAAGACCAATTTGGATCAAAAATAGCGACATAGATATCAGCTGGTACGAATGTAACAACGTGACCTATGGCAACGACTGTTGAAATCAACCCGCCAATGATTGCGTAAATAGGCAATAAATTTTTAGGGACGATAAGCGCGACTAGCGCAAATAAAAGGGGTATTATAAGTAGTTCCAAAGCTTTTAAATTTTCACAAGGTAATATACAATCAATCCAACTATTCCGGAAACCATCCAGAGAACATACCGATTGGCATGTCCAGATTGCCATTTCTTAACGAGTTCACCAGAAGCAACAATGCCTTTGGTGACAACCAGAACAATTCCATTTAAGAAATACATTTCAAAGAAGCTGTATCCCTTTTCTGACATCCACTGGATTGGTCTTACAAACAAGAAATTGTAAATTTCATCCACATACAGCTTGTTGGCAGAGACTTTCTCCCAACCCACCAATTGATTGTCTTCCAGCGGGATCGAACCTTTTTTACCGTAAATCAAATACGAAATAACCAAAACAGATAGGGTTACTAAAACCGCAACAACCATCAACATCATCACCGTGGTGTTGGCAAGGTGTTCCGTAATCACCGAACTCAATCCAGCAGTGTTGTGCTCCAAGTAATGACTCAACCAATGCGCTTGGTCTTTCAACCAAACTCCTGGTAAATTAATGATACCACCAACCACGGAAAGAACTGCTAAAACAACCAATGGAATGGTCATGCTTGAAGGCCCTTCGTGAATCTTACTTTCGGACTCTTGTGAACCTCTATACGATCCGTGAAACGTCACGAAGTACAATCTAAACATATACATCGCCGTCATGATTACACTGATTAATATCAAAATATACAACCCGATGTTTTGTCCAAAGGCAACCGCCAAAATCTCATCTTTTGAATAGAATCCAGAGAACAATGGGAAACCAGTAATTGCCAGTGTTCCGATTAAGAACGTCAAGTGCGTAACCGGAATCTTGTTTTTCAAACCACCCATTTTGCGGATATCTTGTTCATCAGAAACGGCGTGAATCACACTACCAGAACCTAAGAATAAAAGCGCTTTAAAGAATGCATGCGTTGTTACGTGGAAAATCGCAACGGTGTACGCACCCATTCCCAGGGCAACAAACAACAATCCCAATTGAGAAACCGTTGAGTAAGCCAATACTTTTTTAATGTCGTTTTGACGCATCGCAATGAAAGCCGCAACAATTGAAGTGGCTAAACCAACATACAACATCACGTCTTGCGCAACTGGAGCCAATTCAAAGAAGAAGTTCGAACGAACCACTAAGAAAATACCAGCAGTTACCATCGTTGCAGCGTGAATCAAGGCAGAAACTGGAGTTGGACCCGCCATCGCATCTGGCAACCAGGTGAACAATGGAATTTGAGCACTCTTACCAGTAGCACCGATGAACAAACAAATCGTGATTCCAAGCATCAATTCTGGAGAAGCCACAATTTGAGAAAGTGAAACGATGTTTGCTAATTCTAAGTATTCAAGCGTTCCGAATTTATTCAAGATTAAGAACATTCCGATCAACAAGGCCAAGTCACCAATCCGGTTCATGACAAATGCTTTTCGAGCAGCCATGCTATTCAACATTCCTTTCTCTGCATCTGCATACCAGAAACCGATCAATAAGTAAGAGCAAACTCCAACACCTTCCCATCCGAAGAACAAGATGAAATAGTTACTTCCCAAGATCAAAAGGAGCATGGAGAAGATAAACAAGTTCAAATAGGTGAAGAATTTATAGTATCCTACATCCGTTTTCATGTAACCCATGGAGAAAAGGTGAATCAATGCACCCACTCCAGTTACAATCAAGGTCATCCAGATGGATAAATTATCCGCTAAGAAACTTGCATTTAACTGAATAATTTCCAGTGAAATGATGGTGAATAAATCCACTTTAACCGCTTCGTCGATTTGAAAGAAAATCATCAAAGCGAAAACGAATGAAAGCGAAGTAGCCAAAGTAGCTATCGACCCAACCAAAACTTTTGGCAAGTGCTTACCAAAAATTCCGTTTATTGCACCACCGATTAATGGCAACAATAAAATAAGGGGTAAAAGTTGTGATATCGACATTTTGTTATCCTTTTAATTTATTAAATAATTCAATATCTACAGATCGGTTGTTTCTGTAAAGAAGTACCAAAATGGAAAGTCCAATCGTTGCTTCCGCAGCGGCAACCACCATGATGAAGAACACAAATATTTGTGCGTCACCTTGTCCAAAATAGGTGGAGAATGCAACCAACAACAAGTTGACAGAATTCAACATCAATTCAATACTCATCAATACAATGATGGCGTTTCTTCTCACCAAAACACCCATAACTCCGATGGCAAACAAAATCGTTGAGAGAACAATGTAAAATTGTACCGATATGCCAGATTCAAATATAGTTCCTAAAATCATGCTTAATCAATTATTTGTTTTTCTCTTTTCGCCAATAAAACAGCACCTACCATGGCTGAAATAAACAGAATGGACGATACCTCAAAAGCCAAAACGTATTTTGTAAAAAGTAACATTCCTAAGTTCTCCACCAACCCAATCTGATTATCAACCGGAGAATCAACTGGCAGCATCACCACGTCTTTCAAAGCTGCGATGATTACAATCATCAATGCTCCCCCCGCAATCGCTGCTGCGACTTTCATCTTGGTAGAGGATCTCGGTTCGTTGTCTTTACTGAGGTTCAAGAACATCAATACAAATAAGAATAAAACCATGACTGCTCCCGTATAAACGATGATGTTTACGATCGCTAAAAACTGCGCGTTCATTAAAACGTAGTTTCCGGTGATTAAGAAGAAAGTCAAGATTAAAAACAAAACACTTCTCACTGGGTGTGGACTAACCACCACCATCAATGCTGAGCCAACGGTTAAACCGCCCAAAACAATTGCTAAAATTTCTATTCCACTCATTTCTTTCCTCTTTTACCCGTGTGTTGTCTTTTTGTAATGTCAATACGATTGTCAACATCTTCAACTAACCTGTCTTTTCCGTACATAAAATCTCCTCTTTCAAATGAAGTAGGGACGATGCGGTCGGTTAAGAAAACTGCCTCTTTCGGACAAGCTTCTTCACACAAACCACAGAAAATACAACGGATCATGTTGATTTCATAGGTGACTGCATATTTTTCTTCGCGGTATAAATGCTCTTCACCTGGCAAACGCTCGCCAGCCACCATCGTAATTGCTTCCGCAGGACAAGCTACCGCACACAACCCGCAAGCTGTACAGTTTTCTCTTCCATGTTCGTCTCTTTTCAAAACGTGCATTCCTCTATATACAGGAGCGAAAACGCGCTGTTGTTCCGGGTAACGAATGGTTACACTCTTGTGAAACATGTGTTTGAAAGTCATGCTCATCCCAGCCAGTACGACTGGAAGGTAAAGACTTTCTAAAAAAGTCATTTGTTTGTCCGAAACGACCTTCTTTCTATTAGTTAAACTTTCCATAATCTTATGTATAAGTCTGATTTTTAGTGATTCATACTAATTCTAAACCCGTCTTTTGTCTTAGAGTCGGATCCAGTATTCAATATTGCTGCGGATTGAGTTTGTTCAACTTCAACCGCAGCTGCTTCTTTTTTATCCTCACTAAACCAACCAGAAGTAAATGCAATTACCACTGCTGTAATTACCAAGTTAATCATTGCCAATGGAATTAATTTCTTCCATCCCAAGTGCATCAATTGATCGTATCTGAAACGCGGTAGTGTCCAACGAATCCACATGAATACGAAAATGAAGAAAACTGTTTTTGCAAAGAAAACCAAGGTTCCAAGGATACTTAAGGTGATTCCACTGAAGTAATCCATTCCTGGGAAGTTGTAACCTCCAAAGAACAATGCTGCGATAATTGCTGCGGAGATAAACAAGTTTACGTATTCGGCAAAAAGGAAGAAACCGAGTTTCATGGAGCTGTACTCGGTGTGGTATCCACCAATTAATTCGTTTTCACATTCCGCCATGTCAAATGGAGCACGGTTACACTCTGCAAGCGACGTCACCAAGAAAATCACAAAAGCGAGCGGTTGTTTAAATACGTTCCACGTAAAATATCCATCAGCCCAGAATCCGTGTTGTTGTTCTACGATGGTCGCAACACTTAAACTTCCAGACATCAATACCACCGTAATGATCACGATCCCCATGGCTAATTCGTACGAAATCATCTGAGATGAAGTACGAATGGCAGAGAACAAAGAGAATTTGTTGTTAGATGCCCAACCACCAATCATGATTCCGTAAACACCAATGGAAGCAAATCCAATCACGTATAGAATTCCGATGTTGATGTCTGCAACTTGTAAAGCAATGGTTCTACCTACCATTTCAACCGGTGGTCCCCAAGGAATCACCGCCCCGGTCATTGCCGCGGTAAACATGGCCAATCCAGGTGCTAAAATAAACAAACCTCTTTCTGCATTTCGAGGAATAAAATCCTCTTTAAAGAACATTTTTCCTCCATCTGCCAAAGGCTGAAGAATTCCGAACGGTCCCGCGCGGTCTGGACCAACACGATCTTGCATCCATGCAGCAACTTTTCGTTCCATTAAGGTTTGGTAAGCAGCAATTCCCAAAGTAATTAGAAACAATACAACGACGATGGTTGATTTTTCAATGAGTAAACTAATATCCATTATTTAAGACTTTTTTTAACGTTCGTTTTAAGCGGATTTGGAACCTCGTAGTGGTTTTGAGAAATCACCGAGTGACGGTTGATTTTTCTTGGACCTTCAATGTTCCATTGTTTTGGATCTTTCGTCTCAAAGCGACAATCGTCACAAATCCACGCTGTTTTTCCATCGAGTCTTTCGATTTCACCATACGCATCTTTTCTTCCCGTAACGCGGTAAATTTCTTCACCAAACATCCAAACGGTTGCATGACCTGGACATTTCTTACATTCACGGGTTGCGTTCATTGGTTTCAAGAACCAAACACGGCTTTTGAAACGGAAGGTACGATCTGTTAATGCTCCAACCGGACAAACGTCAATCATGTTTCCGGAGAAATCACTGTCAACTGCTTTCTTGATGTAAGTGCTAATTTCCGCATTTTCACCGCGGTTTATTACCCCGTGAACTCGTTTATCGGTTAACTGATTCGCCACCATCACACAACGGTAACACAAGATGCAACGATTCATGTGCAACTTGATTTTGTTCCCGATGTCGATCGGCTCAAACGTTCTTTTCTCTTCTTCAAAGCGCGAACCCGCACCTCCGTGTTCGAAAGAAAGATCTTGTAAATGACATTCTCCAGCTTGGTCACAAACCGGACAATCCAATGGGTGATTGATTAACAAAAACTCAGTGACACCCCCTCTGTTCTCATGCACTCGTTGACTGGTTTTGTTTTTAACAACCATACCATCTTGCACTTGCGTAGAACAAGAAACCATCAATTTGGGCATCGGGCGAGGATCTCTGGTAGAACCTTCTGCAATCTCAACAAGACAAGTACGGCAATTACCACCAGTACCCTCCAAGCTACTATAATAGCACATAGCAGGAGGAACAACGTCACCTCCAATCATACGAGCGGCGTTCAGGATGGTAGTCCCTTCTTCCACTTCTATTTCTATGCCATCTATGGTTACTTTGACCATGTTATATTTTTTAAATAATATTATACTCTTCTAAACAACCACTAAACAATTGTTTGTGTGTTCTTCAACATCCCGTAGTTTCTTTTCAAAGCTTCTTCCGGATGATTCACATACCATTCAAACTCTTCGCGGAAATGACGAATTGCAGCGGCAACTGGCCACGCGGCGGCATCTCCTAACGGACAGATGGTATTTCCTTCAATTTTCTTATTGATGTCTGCCAACAAATCAATGTCGCGCATGTTTCCCTGACCATTAACAATTCGGTGTAAAACACGTTGCATCCAACCCGTTCCTTCTCTACATGGAGAACATTGTCCACACGATTCATGCGCATAGAAACGAGCAAAGTTCCATGTATTGCGAACTACGGATTGATCTTCATCAAACACGATAAATCCACCAGAACCCAACATCGAACCGGTCGCAAAACCACCTTCTGATAAACTTTCATACGACATCAAGCGGTCTTCACCAGTAACTAATTTGGTTACCAAGTGCGCTGGTAAAATTGGAACCGAAGAACCACCCGGCACACACGCTTTCAGTTGTTTGTTATTTGCAATGCCTCGACACCATTCGTCTCCATAAATGAATTCTTCCACAGAAATACCCATTTCGATTTCATAAACACCTGGACGTGTTAAATTTCCGCAAGCAGAAATTAATTTCGTACCTGCACTTTTCTCGGTACCAATTTTAGCATACTCTTCTGCTCCCATGTTGATAATCGGAACCACCGTAGCCAAACTCTCCACGTTATTTACAACGGTTGGACAGCCCCACAAACCTTTAACGGCTGGGAAAGGTGGTTTCATTCTTGGATTTCCTCTTTTTCCTTCCAAAGATTCAATCAAAGCAGTTTCTTCACCACAGATATACGCTCCACCTCCTGGTGCAACGCGTAGATCCAAGTCGAAACCGGAACCTAAAATATTTTTACCTAAAAATCCTTTTGCATAGGCTTCCGCAATTGCTTTTTCCAGAATTTGTAGAATCCACATGTACTCTCCACGAATGTAGATATAGGACAAGTTTGCACCCAATGCGTAACTGGAAACAATCATTCCTTCGATTAGCAAGTGTGGAAGTTTTTCCATCAAGTATCGGTCTTTGAAGGTACCAGGTTCGCTCTCATCTGCGTTGCATAATAAGTATCTTGGAACGCCTTCTGGTTTCGCAAGAAATGACCATTTCATTCCCGTTGGGAAACCTGCACCACCTCTACCTCTGAGTCCTGAATTTTTTACTTCATTCACAACATCGTCTGGAGACATGTTTTTAAGCGCTTTTTCAACAGAAAGATAACCACCATGTTTTCTATAAACATCGAAGGTTTCAATTCCTGGAACATCTATGTGCTCTAAAAGTAATTTTCTGCCCATTTCGTTTGCTAATATTTTTCGATCTCACCGTTGCGACAGCCTGTGAGAAGTTTATCAATACTTTCCTCGGTTAAATGTTCGTGGTAATGAATACCGCACTTCAACAAAGGACCATAACCACAAGCACCTAAGCACTCACTGGTTTTGAGGGTAAACATTCCATCCGCTGTGGTTTCGCCCACTTTGATGTCCAATGTTTTCTCAATATATTCAATCGTTTGATCGCTACCCACCAACATACATGGTCCGGTTTGACAAACTTCTAGTACATATTTTCCAACTGGATTTAGGTTGAACATCGTGTAAAACGTTGCAACCTCATATACTTCAATTGGTTCAATACTCAATATCTCAGCAACCATGTCCATGGTATCTGGACTCAACCATCCACCTGCTTCTCTTTCTACGATGTGTAAAATTCGCAGAATAGCACTCTTGGATTTTCCTTCTGGAAATTGCTGAATAACACCTTGAATTTCAGCCAACTTTTCGGGGCTCAAAACAGGTCTTTCTTGCTGTGTAATAACTGTCTTTATCATAACTTATGCGTCTAGTTCACCTGCAATTATGTTCATACTACTCAATGTCAATACCGCATCACTAATCGTTTGACCAGTAATCATTTCAGGATATGCCTGATAATAAATGAAACTTGGTCTTCTAAATTGCAAACGGTATGGCGATCTATCTCCTTCACTTATTAAGTAAAAGCCAAGCTCACCATTTCCACCTTCTACACTGGAATAAACCTCACCAACTGGTACGGGCGTCTCTCCCATCACAATTTTAAAGTGATAAATCAATGCTTCCATTTCATTGTAAACTTCGTCCTTTGGAGGCAAGTAAAACTCTGGAACATCCGCGTGATATGGTCCTTCTGGCAAATTGTCGTATGCTTGATGGATGATTTTTAAACTCTGTCTAATTTCTTCCTGACGAACTTGAAAACGGTCGTACGTATCACCGTCTGTTCCAACTGGAATATCAAAATCGAAATCTTCGTATGAACTGTATGGATTCATCACACGTACGTCATAATCCACTCCGGTTGCACGAAGATTTGGTCCTGTGAACGAATAATTCAATGCTCTTTCAGCAGAAATTTTTCCGGTACCGATGGTACGGTCCATGAAAATTCTATTTCTAGAAAGTAATCCATCAAATTGATCGAAAACCTTTGGGAAATCTTTTAGGAATGCTTTTAGTTTGGTATGGAATGCTGGCGAGAAATCTCTTTCAAATCCACCAATTCGTCCCATGTTGGTCGTCAAACGAGCGCCACAAACCTCTTCATAAAGTTCGTAAATTTTCTCTCGTTGAATAAACACCCAAGTAAATCCGGTTAAAGCTCCTGTATCTACACCCGTAACGGAATTGCAAATCAAGTGGTCTGCAATTCGCGCCAATTCCATCATGATTACGCGCATGTAATCCACGCGTTTTGGAACTTCTATACCGATTAGTTTCTCTACTGCTATGTGGTATCCAATGTTGTTGATTGGAGAGGAACAATAATTTAATCGGTCTGTTAATGTTGTAATTTGATAATACGGTCTTCTTTCAGCAATTTTCTCGAAAGCACGGTGAATGTATCCAACCGTTTGTTCGGCAGAAAGAATGCGTTCTCCATCCACTTTCAAGATATTTTGGAAAATACCATGCGTGGCTGGGTGCGTAGGCCCTAAGTTCAACGTCGCTATATCTCCATCAATGGTTTCTTGAGATAAGGTAATAGCTGGTTTCGTTTTTTTATTGAATTCGCTCATAATTTCTTAATTTCTATCTTCCAAAGAAGCGATTGTCTTTGTCCAAACGCGTTGCATCTTCCAACTGGTATTCTTTCCGCATTGGGAAATAATCCATGTCTTCTTCATTCAAAATGCGTGTCAAATTTGGATGATTGATAAATTGGATTCCATAAAAATCAAACGTTTCTCTTTCCATCCAGTTTGACCCCACGTAAATATCTGTCAACGATAAAATGGAAGGGTTGCTCAATGGAACAAACGCTTTGATTCGAATCCGTAAATTGTGAACCAAGCTGTGCAAGTGATATACCACTGCAAACTCACGATTTTCGTCTTTTGGATAATGAACCCCCGCAATGTTGGTTAAAAAATTCACTTTTAAAACCTCGTCTTCTTTTAACCATTGGATTATTTCATGTGCATTCGCAGCAGAAACTTCAATCGTTAACAAACCGTACGGCTCATCGGAAGTGATAATTTTATCACCAAAAGTTGCCGTTAATCGCTCTAAAGCAAAGGTATTATCTATCTCCTTGTTCGTCGTTTTCATTGGATTCAATGTTATAATTGTTCATCAAATCTTTGTACTGATCGGAATAACGTCTTCTCAAAGATTCATTTTTAACCAATTCGTGGATGTTCATAATTCCATCCAGAATTTGCTCTGGACGAGGTGGACAACCAGGAACATAGACGTCAACTGGAATGATGCGGTCAATACCCTGAAGTACCGAGTAGGTATCAAAAATACCACCTGTATTGGCACAAGCACCAACTGAAAGAACCCATTTCGGCTCTGCCATTTGTTCGTACACTTGTCTCAAAACAGGTCCCAATTTTTTCGAGATCGTCCCAGCAACAATCAATAAGTCAGCCTGACGTGGAGAGAAAGACATTCTTTCCATTCCAAATCGAGCCACGTCGTAGTTACTCCCCATCGTTGCCATGAATTCAATTCCACAGCAGGAAGTAGCAAAAGGCAAAGGCCACATCGAATTTGCTCGTGCAGCACCAATTACCTTGTCTAATTTCGTTAATTGGAAACCTTGATAGTTGATCGCTTCAACGTCTCCATCTGAAGTTATTTTTCCCATTCGAATGCTCCTTTTTTAAATACGTATATAAAGCCTGTCATGAAGAAGGCTACGAATAATAACACTGCATATAATCCGTCCAAATGCAACTCTTGAAAGTTAACCGCATAAGGATAGAAGAAAATAATCTCCACATCAAATAACACAAATAAAATGGCCGTCATGAAATAGCGAATCGATACTGGAAAACGAGCGTTTCCTTCTGATTCAATTCCACATTCCCAGTTCGCGTCTTTATTTTTAGAGTGCAATTTCGGCCCTAAGCGGGGCGCAACAATTAAAACGAAAATTACAAATCCTATCGCTACAATAGCTTGCAGTACAATTGGCAAATAATCTTGAGTATTTGACATAAAATAAGTGATAAATTGAAAAGCAAAATTAATACTTATTAACAGAGGAGCAAATCAAAAGACAAAAGAAAGTGATAAACGGATTTAACAATCTTTAAGACGAGTGACTTTGCTCACTACAATTATCTTATTATTAAGCAAATATAATCATATATAAAGACAAAGTAGAACCATTCTAAATAAGAATCACTATGCTATAGGTTTTTGGAAGGCTGCAATTGGGAAAAAAAGAGGGTCAAAAGCGAAAGTTATGAACAGAAAAACGCCTTCACATGGCCTCTAAAGAACAAGAAAAAAAGAAGGAAAATGAGGGTAAAAAAACGGGAAGATAAAGTCGTTATTGCTAAGAATTGAAAACTAAATTTAACTCATCTTATCAGCCAAGATTCGCATTTCAATTACCGGAGAAATACGTTCGTACAGAATGTTATAAACCGCTTCCACAATTGGCATCTCAACTTGAAACTTTTTATTGATTGCAACTACGCTTTTTACGGCGTAATATCCTTCAGCAATCATGTCCATTTCCAATTGTGCAGTTTTAACCGAATATCCTTTTCCGATCATGAAACCAAAAGAACGATTTCTGGAAAACTTGGAATAAGCGGTCACCAATAGATCACCTAAATACGCACTTGTTTTCACATCTCTGTGAATCGGACTCACTTCATCAATGAAGTTTTCAATCTCTTGAATGGCATTGGATATCAAAACGGCTTGAAAATTATCTCCGTAGCCTAATCCAGCACAAATACCAGAAGCGATGGCATACACATTTTTCAATATCGCAGAAAGTTCGGTTCCAAATAAATCATCGGATATCGTACACTTGATATACCTGCACGACAACAATTCGGCCATGTTTTCAGCGATATAATCATCCTGACATGCAATTGTCAAATAGGAAAGTCGTTCCAAAGCCACTTCTTCCGCGTGACAGGGTCCGCAAATAATCCCAATGTGATTGTAAGGCGTTCCAAATGTTTTGTGAATGAAGCGAGCTGGAATGGCGTTGTATTCTGGAATGATTCCTTTGACAGCCGAGAAAATGACTTTCTCATGAAACAGTTCCGGAGTGGCATTTTCAAAAAGCTCAAATAAAAATGCAGAGGGCGTAGCGATGATCACCACGTCAGATGCAGCGATGATGGCGTATAAATCAGTTGAAACGGTTATTTTATTCAAATCGAATTCAACGGATTGTAAATACTTTGGATTTCTTTTGTACTTGTGAATGTATTCAACGGAGTCTTCACCTCGCATCCACCAATTCACATTCTCCAAATTATTGCAAAGCATTTTAACCAAGGCAGTTGCCCAACTACCACCACCAATTACAGCTATTTTATTTGATTGCTTTACCATATCTTTATCCTGCAAATGTATTATATTATTTTCAATTTAATCTATCCAGCACATAATTGAAATGGCACCAAAAGGTCAAGCCGTTTATAATCAGCTATTAATAAATTAAGCTTTCATCAATCCTACAGATTCAATACCTTTGCTTTACTGAATGATTTTAAATAGAAAGCATGAGTAAGATTTTAATAAAAAACATCAAAGGATTAGTTCAAGCGGGAGAAAACATTCCAAACGTTCGTAAAGGCGCTGAAATGCAAGAACTTCCAATTATCGAAAACGCATTTTTAGCCATTGAAGATGGAATCATTGTAGAATATGGTTCGATGGAAGAATGGGGTGGAATTGTGGATTGGAGAGGAATTGAAATCATTGATGCGGATGGAAAATACGTACTACCAGCTTTCTGTGATTCTCATACGCACCTCGTTTTTGCTAAAACTCGGGAAGAAGAATTCGTAGATCGTATCCACGGATTGACGTACGAAGAAATTGCACTAAAAGGTGGTGGAATCTTAAATTCTGCTCGACGTTTGAATGAAAAAACCGAAGACGAACTCTTCCACGATGCTTTAAAACGCTTGGAATTGGTTAAATCATACGGAACCGGTGCGATTGAAATCAAATCGGGTTACGGATTAACGGTGGAGGCAGAATTAAAAATGTTGCGGGTGATTAAACGCTTGAAAGAAGTAGCAGGAATTCCTGTAAAAGCTACTTTCTTAGGTGCGCACGCTTTTCCTGCTGAATACAAAGAAAATAAAAGAGGATACATTGATTTAATTATCAACGAAATGATTCCTCAAATTGCCAAAGAAAATTTAGCGGATTACATCGATGTATTCTGCGAAAGAAATTACTTTTCTGTTGAAGAAATGGAAGAGATTTTAATTACAGGAAAGAAACACGGAATGAAACCAAAAGTTCACGTGAATCAATTTTCGATTTTAGGTGGAATTGCAAAAGCTATTGAATTAGGCGCATTGTCTGTTGATCACTTGGAGGAAATTTCCGATCAAGACATTGAAGCTTTGAACAATTCGGATTGCATCGCGACGTTGTTGCCAAGTTGTTCGCACTTCATCAGCATTCCGTTTGCCGATGCACGAAAAATGATTGATGCTGGACTTCCAGTAGCTTTGGCGAGTGATTTCAATCCTGGAACTACTCCAACGGGCAACTTGAACGTGGTTTTGAGTTTGGCCTGTATCAAAATGAAAATGACGCCAGAAGAAGCAATTAATGCATTGACAATCAATGCGGCTTATGCAATGGACTTATCAGAATCGCACGGTTC
>SMEQ01000072.1_pt1 | contig 32407 bp, 57 predicted proteins | sample 2456281 | NCBI WGS metagenome assembly SMEQ01 (sample SAMN10132596, study PRJNA489261) | soil metagenome | isolation source: day1 antibiotic-loamy sand soil ammended with raw manure from dairy cow... | place: USA | collected 2015-04-01
ATAGTAGATACTATTATGGATATATCCAAGAAAGAAAAAACTATAGAATTAGCTATACTAACTAAGATTATTACTAAATCTAGCAAGGCACAAGCTACATTAATGGAAGGTGTTCTAGGTACAATATTGACGAATAGTACCAAGAATACTTTTAATTTCTATAGCTACAATGCTAAATTAAAAGATGTACAGAAGATTGTAGATAGTAATTTTCATGGTAAGCACTTTTCAAAAAGAATTTGGGCTAACGAATCAGAGACTGCCAAGCATTTGCATAAGCAAGTAAATGACTTTCTCCAGGGCAAAATAAATGTTAATCAAATTAAGAAAGATTTAGAAAGAACATTTAATAATAATGCTTATGAGGTTAGAAGGTTAGTGGAGACAGAAGTTAATAGGGTTGAAGATGAATCATTTAGAAGGTTCTGTAAAGAAACAGGGGTAAAGAGAGTAAAGAGAAATGAGGTATTAGATGCTAAAACTTGTACAACTTGTGCTGAATTAGATGGTCAAATATATGATTTAGATAAAGCACCTAGCGTTTTGCATCCAATGTGCAGAGGATTCAATACAATAGTAGATTAAACAAAAAATATTACTATAAGGGTGAAATAGACTTTGTGGGAATAAGAAAGGATTGATATTAAAATGAAAAAAACAGAATTAATAAAATTAATAGAAAATTTGGGGGACGATGAAGATGTAAATGAAACTCTAAAGGCTATAGAAGAATTTAAAATAGGTTCTTCTGAGTTAGATATAACTAAATTAACAATAGAAGATTTTAAAAATATTCTCGAGAAAAATGAAACGATTAAAGGTTATAACCAATCAAATTTAGATAGTGCAATTAGTAAAGGCGTTGAAAGTTTTAAAACAAATAAGATGCCTAGTTACTTACAGGAAGAATTAAAGAAAGTAAATAATAAAGACAAAACTCCTGAGATGATAGCACTAGAGGAAATGCAACAAAAATACAATGCTATGGAAAAGCAAATGCAGATGAAAGAATTAGGAAGTAAATATTCCAAGGTCTTATCTGAAAAAGGTTTACCCATTGATTTAGTAGATTATATTTTGAGTGATGGCAACGAAGAAAATATTAATAGTAACATTGAAAAATTCAGCAATATGTTTTCTACAGTTACAGACTCCAAAGTAAATGAAAAATTAAATAATAATAGCTATGTTCCACCCAAAGATAATGGAACTAAAGCACTAAGCGGCGTAGAACAAGCGTTCTATGCTAAGAATCCTAATTTACAATAACAAATAAAAGGATTAGTCGAGAGTGAAATGATATATCTTTACATGGCTAGTCTTTTTATTATGTCTTTTTAAAAGTCCGAATTAGACACTAAAGAAAAATGACTACTATATTAAAAAAGAAAGAGGTTTTATAAATGGCACATTTAGCGCAAGAAAGATACAGTTCATTAGTTTTAGCAAAGTTGAGAGCATCATTAGTAACAAAAGATGAGGTTATATTCAACACAAATTACGAAGGAGATCCTAAAGCAGGAATAGTTAAAATTCCAGTAAGAGATGCAGAAGTTGCAGTATCAGATTACAATAAGGCAACTGGTATAAGTGGAGCAACAGGTTCAACTACTTATTTATCACTTCCAATCACAAAAGATAGAGCAGTAAATGAAATAATTGATGGATTTGATGCACAATCTGTACCTGATAAGTTAGTTGCAGATAGATTAGATTCAGCAGGTTATTCTATTGGTTCAGATGTTGATAAGTATTCTATTGGCATATTAGAAGCAGGAGGAACAGTTATAGCTACTAAAACAGCATTAACAAAATCTACTGTTTATGACCAATTTGTAGATATGGCTACAGCATTAACAGAAGCTAATGTTCCTATGAGTGGAAGATATGCAATTGTATCTCCATCTGTATATGCTTTATTGCTTAAAGATACAACTAACTTTGTTAGACAAGGAGATTTGTCTACAGAAATGATGGCTACTGGAGCAATAGGACAAATAGCTGGACTAGCAGTTTATGTATCTAATAACTTAATGAAAGCAAATACAACTATTGAAGCAGGGAAAACTACTACTACTGAAATTATAGCAGGACATCCAATGTTTGCTACAAGAGTAAATGAGTTCTCAGTACCAGTACACTTACAAGACCTTAATGGTTCAGGTAGCTATATAGGTGCTTCAGCTATTCAAGGAAGACTTGTTTATGATGCTAAGGTATTAAGAGCAACTGCTATACAAATTAAGAGAGTAGAAGTCTAGTCCAATGGTGAGGTGAGGGGTATTCCTTCTCCCACCTTATTTTATATGAAAGGAATGGTTTTATGACAGAAGCAGAATATATGGAAATGGCTACAATGGCTATAAAAAGATACTTAAATTCTAGTGCAGATAGTACAACAATAGAAGGTTTATATGGTCTAGCTATTAAAAGATTAGTTGATAAAGCTAAGGCGTTAGATAGTGTTAAAACTACTGGTGTAACCTCTTACAGTGAAGGTAACCAATCTATGAGTTTTAATGATTTAGAAGCATTTGCAATAACAAGTGATATTGCTATTCTACTACCTAATAAAAAATCATTTTATGCGTGGTGATCATATGGGAGTATTACGTAAAAACACAGATATAACGATATACAACAAATATTATGACAAAATAACAGGCTATGATAAGTACCAAAGAACAATAATCGAAGGAGTTAACTGGCAATCAAAAAGAAATGCAACTTTAACAGTGACCAATGGGTTATTAATTCAAGATAGTGTCCTTATTTTTATAGATAAACTAGAGGGATATGTTTCCCCTAGAGCCTTTAAGCTTTTATCAGACATAGAAAGAGTCAATCATTTTACTTATGGAATAGGAGATAAGATTGTCAAAGGGGCCCTGACTTATGAAGTTATTAAAGTAGCTGATCTAGAAAAGAACTTTGATAATGTAGTTACTATTATGGGAGTCAGAGAATTGTCAAGGCATATGGAGGTGGAAGGAAAGTAATGGGAGTAAGAGTTAATATGGATTCCACGCAAAAGATTTTACTTAAAAGGTATCTCAACAAAAATGGACAGGCTCAAGTACGATTTACTAAGGAATGTGCAAAAGCTTTTAACGACTATATTCCATTCAAAACTGGTAGGCTAAAAGATATGATGATTACATTACAAGCTGAAAGTATTACGTATTCGGCACCTTACGCTAAGCGACAATACTATACTAACCTTGGTAATGGAAGGCAAGGAACTAACGTGAGTGGCTTACGTGGTAAGTATTGGGATAAAAGAGCATGGCAAAATCACGGAGATACAATAGTACAGAGTATAGCGAGTTTTGTAGGAGGTAGAGCAAGATGATAATTGAAAGTGTAAGAAATTACATAAGAACTTGTCCTCATTTGACCGACTTTGATAATGTTGTTAGAGTCAATGTAAATTACTTAGATGCAGATACAGATAGCTATAGTATAGAGGAGATACCAAGCGAACCGATATTAAAGAAATATGTTGATGGTTCTACAACAAGGCAATACCAATTCGTATTTACGAGTAGAGAACCTTATAATAGTGATGTATTAAACAACATAGATAATAGTGGATTCTATCAGAACTTTGCAGATTGGATTGAAGAACAAAATAACTTAGGCAATTTACCAACAATGGATAGTGGATTGGAAGCTTTAGAAATTAAAACAACAAGTATTGGCTATGCCTTTGCAGTAAGTGAAGATACAGCACAATATCAAATACAATTAAGGTTAAAATATTTAAAAAAATAGGAGTGATATATAAATGGCAATAAGACAACGTAAAATAGTATCAAATTATTTAAAGGTAAACGAAGAATTTGAACTTTTAGGAACTGGATTCACAGAACTGAGTGAGAGTTTTTCTCCACAGACAACTTCAAAAAGATATATAAATTCAAGTGCATCAACACAAAGTATAACAGGTTATGAATGGTCAACTCCATTTACTGCAGACCAAATAGTTTCCAATGAAGCTATAGATTTTATTAAAAACATTGGTGAAATGCAATTAGTTGGAACAGATGTTGAAACAGAGTATATAATTGTGGACTTAGATAGACCTTCAACGATTGAAGGTGATTTCCATGCAAGAAAATTCAATGTAGCTATATCGGTAGATTCTACAGAAGATAATGATGGAGAATTAGGACTTAGTGGAAACTTCCTTGGGCAAAGTGAACCATTAGAAGGTACTTTTACTATATCAACTAAAGAATTTGTTGCAGGATTTGAACCAGCAGTATAAATAATATAAATTAAGGGGGATTAATAATGATAATTAATAATGTAGAAATAGAAGATATAGATTTGCTTGATGCTGATGTCGCTGAGAAGTATGAAAAAGCAATTGATGGTTTACAAAAAGAAAGTGGACTTACAAATGAGGGGTTAGGCTTAGCAGATACAATTAGAAAAGAATGTAATTTAATATTTAACTTCTTTAATGAAATATTTGGAGAAGGCACAGATAAAAAGATTTTTGGCAATAAGACTAATTATGGAGTTTGTACCGAAGCACTTAAAGAAGTAATAGCACAAACTAACGAACAAATAAAGGAACTTGATAAAATTACTGCTAAATATTCGGTTAATCGGGCTAAGAGAAAATAATGAATATGTTGGTAGATTTAGTTCCAACAAGTGTAACAATAGATGGCGAGAAGTACGAGATTAATTCTAATTTTCGTACTTCCATTTTATTTGAATTAATGATATCAGATACCGAATTGAGTGAAAAACAAAAACTTGAACAAGCTTTAAAATTATATTATCCAATTATTCCTGCTAATATAAATGAAGCTATAGAAAAGATATTATGGTTTTATAGATGTGGGAAGGATATTGTAAAAAGCAAAGGCAAAGGAAATAAAAGTAATGCAAAGATATATGACTATGAATATGATGATGAATATATTTATTCAGCTTATTTAGACCAGTATAGAATTGATTTACAAGACATAGAGGATTTACATTGGTGGAAATTTAAGGCGATGTTTAATTCCTTAAATGAAGAATGTTTATTTAAAAAGATAATGCAATATAGGGCAACAGATGTTAATAAAATTAAAGATAAAGACCAAAAGAATTTTTATAAGAATATGCAAAAGGTATATAAATTACCAGTTAATATCAATAAAAGCGAAGAAGAAAGATTTAATGAAATAAATAAAGCGTTACTCGAAGGTAATAGCGAAGAATTATGTAAGTTAGTTTAGGAAGCATTTAGCGTAAAGGGTAAGTGCTTTCTTATTTTAAACAAAGGTAGGTGAGAAAATGAGTGATGGAAGAATAATAATTTCCACGGATATTGATAGTACAGGAGCAGAAAAAGGTGTTGGTAAATTAGGTGGTATTGCAAAAGGTGCTGCCGGTGCATTGGGTAGTCTTGCAAAAGGTGCAATAGTTGGAATTGGAGTTGCAACTGCTGCAGTTGGTGGTTTAGTCAAAGCATCAATCGACCAATTTGCACAGTATGAACAATTAGTAGGTGGTGTGGAAACACTATTTAAGGACAGTAGTGGTATTGTATCGGAGTACGCAGATAATGCCTATAAGACTGCTGGAATGAGTGCAAATGAATACATGAGTACAATTACAGGTTTTAGTGCAAGTCTATTGCAAGGACTAGGTGGAGATACAGCTAAGGCAGCAGAAATAGGAAATAAAGCAGTTACGGATATGGCGGATAATGCTAATAAGATGGGTACTAGTATGGAAAGTGTACAGAATGCTTATGGCGGTTTTGCAAAAAATAATTACACTATGCTCGATAACCTTAACAAAATGGGGGCGTTCGCCGTATAAATAAAGGGCGAAACGCGAATTCTCTCTGATTGACTTGGAACTCCTAGCTTTAGGACAACAGGGCGCAAGGGTAATGCTAGCGTGAACGACTGAGCGAGAGAACTTCTATATTCTATATAATGTATAACCTTTTAATTTACCATAATTATATTTTTCGTTAAATTTTAATCTACTAGTGGGTTTTGAATATCCAAAATGTTTTAATAATTCGGTTTGAGAATTAAATGTAATTTCTGAATTCTCATTAACAACCTTAATAGTGATGCACACTTTATCACTTGAATTTTGAACACGATTCTCATAACCATAAGAAAGCATATTTTTGCTTTGATTTACCCATCTAAGATTAGAAACATGATTATTTGATTTATTACCATCTATATGGTCGACTTGTGGTAAATTATTAGGGTTTGGTAAGAAAGTTTTGGCAACCAATCTATGAACATATTCATTTTTAGCGTTGCCATCTTTACGGAGATTATAAGTAAAATAGCCATTTTTTGATTTTCTAGGCTTTAAAATCTTAGAAACAAAGTTGCTTTTTAACTCTCCGTTTTCACTTATAAAATAGTTAGGATAATCTTTTATTTGTACAAACATTTTAAAAACTCCTTTTTATTTTATTATATCACAAAACGCGTACATTTGCAAAGTAGAAGAAGCGACAGTCTGGACTACAATTATAAAAAGCTAATTATGAAGTTGTAGATTAACAAAAAGCAAATTAGGGTATGGTGGAACAAAAGAGGAAATGGCACGACTTCTTGTAGATGCAGGAAAACTTAGTGGAATGACCTATGATATAGGAAATTTTAGTGATGTAATAGAAGCAATACACGTAGTACAAGATGAAATGGGTATTACTGGTACAACTGCAAAAGAAGCAAGTAGTACAATTGAAGGTAGTTTAAATATGACTAAATCGGCATGGACTAACTTATTAACAAACATGGCATTTGACGATGCGGACTTTGATGGATTAATTAATAATTTAGTAGATAGTGTTTCGGCACTAGGAGAAAATTTATTACCACGTGTAGAAACAATTCTTGGTGGCATTTCTGAAGTAATAAGTAGATTGCTCCCTCCAATAGCTGAAAAAATACCAGAATTATTAATGCAAATATTACCCAAACTTGCAGAAGCAGGAACAAATATAATATCAGCATTGGTAAATGGAATTCAAACAAACGTGGATGCAATAACTAGTGGAGCAATGACAATAATAACTTCTCTAATTACTGGATTAATGACAGCCTTGCCACAAATAATTAATATTACAGTTGAATTAATAAAGTCCTTGTTAATGGGAATACAAGCTAATTTGCCTATGTTGGTTATGGGGGCATTACAAATAATAACAGCATTAGTACAAGGAATTATAGAAATATTACCAATGCTTATTGATACAGGCTTACAATTAATAATTGCCCTTGCTTTAGGATTAGCACAACAGTTACCTACACTAATTCCACAAATAGTACAAGGTATACTTGATTGTGTAATGGCTATTTTGGATAACATAGATTTATTTATAGATGCTGCAATACAACTAATATTTGGATTGATTGACGGATTAATAACTGCATTACCAATATTGATAGAACAAATGCCTATGATAATAGAAAAATTAATTACGGCAATTGTTAATAATTTACCCAAGATAATTGAGATGGGAATACAGTTGGTGTTAAAGTTAGCAGTTGGATTAATAAAAGCTATACCACAATTATTAAAAGCAGTTCCACGAATTATAGGTGCATTGGTTGATGGATTAGGTTCATTAGGTGGTAAAATGGCTGATGTAGGATTAAACTTAATTAAAGGTTTATGGGAAGGTATAAGTAATGCTAAAGATTGGTTGTTTGATAAGATTGGTGGATTTGCAGATGGTGTAGTAGATGGATTTAAGAACTTCTTTGATATAAATTCACCAAGTAGAATTATGAGGGATATTATTGGTGTTGGTATAGTAGAAGGAATTGGAGTTGGTGTTGAATTAGAAACTCCAAACCTAGAGAAGGATATTGATGGAAATATGAGTGACTTAGTTGCTAAGATGAAAGGTACAGTAGATTTTGAAACAGCTAAGACTACAGCAGGAGTTGTAGCAGGTAGAAATGCTATTACTGGTGTAGATACAATTGGAAACAATAACTCAGGTAGTAAAAATATAATAGAAAATCATATACACGTTGACGTTGATGGTAAAGAGGTAGCTTATGCAGTTGCTCCACACCAAGGAATATTAGATGAATATAATATAGGGAGGGTATAAGTAAATGAAGAAAGAGGGACTATTGATATTAAATTATAAAACAAATTTAGATTTAAACTTGAGACTTACTGAATACCCTTCAGTACCTATTACAAATGAAGAATATGAGGAAGTTTATGTTGAGGGTAGAAACGGAAATCTAATAGTTAACAAAGGCACTTATCCAAACATAAATTTGCCTTTTAAATTTACGATATTATCAGAACAGATAGATATTGATTTTGATCAAGTCTATGAGTGGTTAACTGAAATAGAAGATAATAGATTAATTTGGGGTAGAGATGATAGATGCTATATAGTTAAGAAGGTTATATTTAATAATCTGCAAAAGGAATTTAAGTCTATAGGAGAGTTTACTTGTACTTTTATATGTGAACCTTTTAAGAGAGATTTAGAACAAATTACAACTACAGTAACAAGTGGAGAAAAGATATATTATCCTGGCAATGCTCCATCAGAACCATTAATAAAAATATATGGTAGTGGAAATATACAAATAAATATAAACGGTGAAACCATGCAAATTAATAATGTTACTAATTATGTTGAAATAGATAGTGAATTAATGCAAGTTAGGAATGCAGATAAAACCTCTAAGGATATGGATACCTTGGGGGATTTTTCTTTATTAAGTAAAGGTGAAAATACTATTGCTTATACAGGATCAATTACAAGTGTAGAAATAAATTATTATGTGAGGTGGAAATAATGAAGAAAGAAATTAAAATTGCTTATTTTCCCTCTGATGCTTTAAAAAATACAGTATTAACAAGCAATGGTACAGTGTTAGATAATTATTGTACTAAATGTGAGTCTGAGGAGAATATCGAAACTGGAAATTATATATTGGATGCTACATTTACTTTAGATGCAGTAAACTATTTAGACTGTGAAAATATATTGAAGGTAAAAATGGATTATGGAGATGAAGTCTTTAAAATAAGCAAAGTAACTATAGGTACACGATATATTGATATAGTAGCTAGGCAGATAACAATACCTGCAACATTGTGTTTATATCTAGATGATGTAAGACCTACTAATACTAATGGACAAGGTGCTTTAAGTCATTTACTAACAAATGCAGAGGGTGTAAAAGAAATAACTTTAATATCTGATATAGCCACAACAGATACTGCTTATTATGAGGATATGAGTCTATACAAAGCCATTCACGATAGCGACAATAGTTTTATTAAGTTATGGGGTGGGGAAGTCCTAAGAAGAGGATACACACTATCTCTATTGACTAAGGTAGGAATAGATAGAGGAGTAAGTATTAGAGAAGGTAAAAATCTAACTGGATTTAATGGATCATCTAATTTAGATAATCTTATAACAAAAGCTAGGGGCAAAGGATCTAATGGAATTAAGGGTAATTGGATAAGCAGTCCATTAATAAATAATTATTCTAGTGTATATCAACAAACTATTGAGTTTAGCGAAGTTAAGGTTAAAAGTGAAAATGATACAGAAGGTTACGATACTCTTGCACAAGCACAAGCTGAACTAGATAGAAGAGTTAATTTAGACTTTAGCAATAATGATATTGATAAAATAAAAGCAACTTATGAAATAAATTTTGTACAACTAGAAAAAACAGAAGAATACAAAAATTACACACAAGCTGAAAGAACCTATATAGGTGATACTATAAGGGTTTACGTTCCAAAAGTTAAATGTGATGTAAAAGTTAGAGCTATTATTAAAAGATATGATGTATTAAGTCAAAAAACTAAAGAACTTAAGGTTAGTAATGCAGTAGTTGCACAAGCTATGAGTATGAATGGTATTATTAATGACTTAAAGAAACAATATATCGAGACAAATAACAATAGTATATCTAGTTATATAGATGCAATTATTAAGGCAGGATTAAAAGATAGTCATGTTGTTATACGAGATAATGAATTACTTGCTATGGACACTAAAGATATTAATACTGCTACTAAAGTAACAAGACTTAATATGAATGGGTTAGCCTTTAGTTCTACTGGCTACTATGGGCACTATGATTATGGATTTACTATAGATGGGGTTATTAATGCAAACATGATTGGTGCTGGAATACTAAGTGCAATATTAATACAAAGTCTAGATGGAAAGGTAAAAATAGATTTGTCTCAATCTGGAAAGATGGAAATTACGGGTGGAGCATTGGAGGTAAGGAATAATAACAATACAGTAATAATAGATGGAGAACACAATATGCATAAAATTATGGCAAGTGGTTCTCTGCAATTAACAATGGAAGTAGGGGAAACGGTAATATCACATCAAATAATACATGGTTTAGGCTATGCTCCTTGTAACGCTGCCTATGCAGAATTAACAAGTAGTGGAAATGCTTATGTATATTCATTCCCCTACATATCCTATATTAATTTTTCAAGTGGGATGATTGGAATAAGCTTACTAGGTAGATGCTGGGCGAGTTCTAATTTAATGGAATTTGTATTTAGTAGACCAGCAGACTTTGCTACACAAAAGGAAGTTATTAATATTAGATACTATATTTACAAGGAGGTTGCAATATGATTATTTATTACAAATTAGAAACAAAAGAGATTGATAGAACAGAAGATAACACAATTACACCCATTCTTCCCTTCAACAAAACGTTTGATGAGAAGGTGGTATTTTACAAAGAAAAGGGGCTTGGATTTATAGCAATACCCCAAGAATTAGGGAAATATATTTGGGGATATAACTTAAATTTTAATGCAGAAGGTAATTTTGTTGGATTAAGTCCGAAAGAGGTGCGAGATGGCGAATGAGTTAAAAATATCATTAGACACATCGGCTGAAAGTTATAGATGAATATAAAAGAGAGGCGGTATAAAAATGGAAAATAGATACATGGTTACAATGGACATTAAAAAAGGGACAATTCTAAATGCAAGGCTTAAGCAAGGTGATACAGATAGTTCAGTATTAGAAGTTAAATTAATAGATAATGGGGTTGTTGTAGACATAACAGGTCAAGTTGTAGAATTTAATTTTTTAAGGCCTGATGGAGTAGTTACAACTCAAGATTCTACAAACGGAGTAAGTATTTTAGATGCTACAAATGGTAAGTTCCAATGTATACTTAAAAATAGTACATTATCAGTAGCTGGAGATGCGAAATGTGATATTATCTTTTATAAAGATGGTAAAGAATTAGGCACGAAAACTTTTAACTTTACGATTGATGACAGAATAAACAGTGGGTTATTAAGCATAGCATCTATTAATGCACAAATAGTTGAGTTGCAAACAAAGATTGATGAGATTAAAGAAGCTTATGAAGCTGCACCAAACGAAAATAGTTTGTTAGAGGTGGTTAATGCTAGAGGTGGAGAAGTAGATTTAGCAACAAAGATAGGAAAAATAGAGTCGTCATTGTCAGAAAAGGCGAATCAAAGTGTAGTAGACATAAGAGATTTTGGTGGAATGGATGACGGAACAACAGACAATAGACAACCTTTATTAAATGCTAAAATAGCTGCAGGTATCGGAGGAACAATTCTATTACCCCACACACAAGGTAATAATAATAATAGCGTCTATTATTTTTCATCAAATACAGCCATTGATACGCAAGATATACGTCTTGATGTTGCTGATGGTACAAAAATAAGTTATCCTGGAAATTTACAATATGGTCAACCTTTAAATTTAGAGAGAGATACAAAATTCATTTCTACAATTATAGGAACAGAAAGATTATATCCTAAAGACCAAGTAAAAAGGCATTATATAGGTGAAAGTGATATTGATAAAAGTACCTACTCTTTACCTTTAACATCTGATTTTGTTGGTAAATTTATCACATGGCAGGAACCAACAGTAGCTACAGCAACACCGACAGTCATTGATACAAACAATGTAAAAATAGGTGTAGGTGTTGGTTCACAAATTTCAGCTTTATTATTACCTTTAGATATAGGACAACAGTTAATTGCAAATGGTAAAAGTTTTACAGGTGGTGGGAGTGGTACGCCAAACTTTGGAGTAGTTGCACTAACAACAAGTGGTAAATATTATTTTGCTTATGTTGGAGCTAATACTAATGGAGCAATAAATTGTGGTACAACAAAAAGTGGTGTATTTGTCAATCCAACTGCAAGACCAATGTTCGGTGCATATCTTTCTTATCTAGGTGCCAATTCACTTTTAAGTGTTGAAAGAAGTGGCCAAAATTCATTTAGAGCATTTGCAAATGGTGTATGTATTACAAATGGCATTGTTGATATGGGTGACGAAATATCATATTTAGGATTCGGTGCATTTAATAGTGGGTTTACATTAACAAATTTTGTTGTAGGCAATAATATACCATTTGGTGGAATAGAGCCTTTGAATTTTGCGTTATTCGGTGATTCAAGAACGGCTGATATATATCATAATTGGGCATATACGTTTAAAGATGCGATTGATGGTAGTCAAGGAATTCGGATAGGAAGTCTTACTAATTATGCCGTAGGTGGTCACACATCAGTACAACAATTAACTACTATGCAAGATGCTAATTTAACTGATGTTGATTATGTAATAATAGATTTGGGTACAAACGATATTCAAACAAGTGTACCATTGGCAACATATATATCCAACATTGCTAGTATGGTTGATAAAGCTATAAGTGTTGGGGCTAAAGTTGTAATAGGTATTCCATTTTTGTTTTATTCAAGTAGCTTTACTGGAATTAATAATCACCCAGAAAATTATTCGGGTGGTGCTTTATATAGAGGTGCTTTATTACAATACGCTAGTGCAAATGGAATTAAAATTGTCGATACTATGCGAGTTGTGGGAATGACTACTGGAGATTATGATGTTGTCCACGATAATATTCATCCATCATTTAAAACTTCTGAATTAATAGGAATTGCGTATGCTAAAGCCGTTTTAGGTGATTATTTAACAATAGCAAAATAATTAATGTGCCATAGGTCGAAAGGGCGAATATATCGTAAAAATTGAATATAGGTAAAATAATTAAGAGATTAGAAGAAATTCTAGTCTCTTTTTAATACAAAAAAATAAAATAAAGAAGGTTTTATAAATGGAAGAATTAACAATAGGAATACTGTGCAGTGTGGTCGGTACAATTTTAGGGGTAATAGCAGCTTTGAATTATGCAAAGAAAGATACTAAAGAAGAAACACAATGCACCACAAGATTAGAATCCAAAATAGACTATGCAGCTAGAGGAATTGACGATATAAAATTAGACAATAAAGAGCAAAGCAGACAACTGAATAGCATGAATGATAGGTTAATTGTTGTCGAAGAAAGTACAAAGAGTGCACATAAACGAATAGATAAATTAGAAGGAGATGTTTAATATGGAAATTATCAAATATGTAACAGAACAAGCACTAGTATTAATCCCAGCACTTTATGTAATAGGATTAATAATTAAAGGGACTGAAAAGGTATCTAACAAATGGATACCGGTAATATTGTTACCACTTGGAGTAGCTGGGGCAATTGCCTTTATGGGTTTAAATGCTAATGCAATAATCCAGGGAATATTGGTAACTGGAGTAACAGTATTTGCAGATCAAGTTGTTAAGCAAGTTCAAAAATCAGAGTAGCCAGTGGCTGCTCTTTTAATTTATTGAGGAAGGAATGATAATATATGAAAATAGCAATAGATTTAGCCCATGGAGTAGGACAAGACAGAGGAGCAGAGGGGTTTGTTACAGAGGAAAGTATAATTAATAGTGTTGGAAGGCTAGTGATAGCTAAATTAAAGGCACTAGGACACACTGTAATAGAGGTTAGACCTCAATATGCTAGTTCTGTATCCGATAGTTTAATCAAGCGTGTAGACCTTGCAAATGCTAATAATGTAGATTTATATGTAAGTATCCATGCTAATGCTGGAGGGGGCAGAGGAACAGAAGTATTTACCTATAGGGGCAATGAGTTAGAACAGGCTAGAGAGGTACTTAATAACATATGTGAGTTAGGCTTTATCAATAGAGGTATTAAGTCTAGTAACCTATATGTGATTAATAAAACAGTGGCTAAGGCAATGCTAATAGAGATATGTTTTGTAGATACTAAAAGTGATGTAGATTTATATAACTCTATCGGAGCAGAGAAGGTCGCCAATGCGATTGTAGAGGGGTTAACTGGACAAGTAGCCAACGTATCGGTAACTCCGAATAGTTCGCCTGTAAAGGCAGAGTCAGTTATTGAAAAACCTAAATTAAGCAATTGGATATCTGAATTACAAACCGAATGCAATAGTCAAGGCTTTAGCAATCAGACAGTAGATGGAATAAGGGGAGTAAATACTCTTAATGCGTGTCCTACACTTAGGGTAGGGGCAGAGGGTAATATAACTGCTATACTACAAGCAAGATTAACAGAGTTAGGATTTATAACTTGTGGAGTTGATGGAAAGTTTGGAGCAAATACTAAAAGTGCGGTAATAAGCTTTCAAAGACATTTTGGACTTATGGCAGATGGAATTGTAGGTAAAAAAACTTGGTCTAAAATACTAGGTATGTAGCTATGGAGAAGAAGGATAGAGAAACACTAGAGAGATTAGAACAATTGGCTCATGAGTTTGCATTTACAACTATGGGCACATTCTATTGGGAGAATTTCCTCATTGGAGAAGATTATTATAATAACAAATATGGAATATACAAGCGTAGGTGGTAAGGTTATAAATATCCAAACGCTTGGAATTTAAGGCTAGTAGATAGATTAATTTCTATTTACTAGCCTTTTTTATTTCTTTATAAATTCAATTCTATATCCCAATTTATCTAAAATATCATTCAAGTCAGACAATTTCATATCTTTTCTTTTTAATTTATTATTTAGATTTTGCCTAGAAGTTCCGAGCGATTCTGCCAGACTGGTAACACTCATATCGTTATCTATTAATATTTTCTTTATTTCCTTTCAAAGCTTATTTTTAATTCATATCCTAGAGCATCAGCAATTTCTCTTGTTTGCTTAATTAATCTTTTCTCATTGAATTTATCTTCTATATCCCTTATTTTCTTTTTATTTAACATTCTTAACGCTTCATCTTTTTCGAATATATAAGGTGTTTTTATGCTATTATAACCTATTTCAGGCTTGGTTGACTGGTAAATAGATATATAAATAAATTCTATACTAAATAATTTTCTAGAATCATAATCAGCATTAAAAGTTTCAATTAAACTAACTTTAAATGAATGACCTTTATTAAAATCACTTTGAAATAAAATATTTTTGTGTTTATTACTTTGAAGTTGCGACAAGTGAGATTTTATTCTAGAACTAATATTCGTACTCTTTCCTATATAAATTTTCCCGTTGCTTGTGTTTTCTATTTTATATATACCAATTCCTTTAAAATCTGGAACATTATAAAACACTATTCATCACTCATTTCATTTTTTTATTATACTTATAGTAATCTAGGATTATCTTGGCAGCTTGCTTACTTCTGGTTCTTAATTCTTCTTTTGCATCGTCATTAAGCTTACCCTCAACTAAATCTCTTGGCAAAACTACTGATATTTGAATATTATCTTTACTTATAGCCATTCAATAACCTCCTTTCCATATATTTATTATATCACAAATAGTCAATGACTTCAATATAAAATTATTTTAAAATATTTATAAAGTAGTTGACAGTCATTGACTATTAATGTACAATAGATACATAAGATTAATTAAGGAGTTGTTAAAATGAATATTAATGAATTAACAAACACAGAACTTTTTGAAATAGCTGAAAAGTTTGAATTTAAGAAAACTCTTGCTTATTACAGCAATAGAACTAAAAGCAAAATAGAAGCTCTTGAAAGTATAGCAACAGATGTATTTGGAGCTTACTGGCAAGAAGATAAGTTCTATAAAGCAATATTTTATAGATACATAGCAAAAACCTTTGATGTAGTTCAAAGCGACATAGAAGGTTATGTAATGGCAATAATAAAATAAAAAAGGCAGTAACCTAAGCTACCACCAATCCGCAAAATTAGTATAACTTAGGTTGCTCCTAATTGCAAGGAGTGAGATATATGAAGGTGTATGTAATAGTAACTAAGAATTTTAGTTATGTAGATGTTAAAGATACCAAATCCAAGGCAGATAAGTTAGTAAAGGAACTACTAAAGGCATTAGCTAGTGTAGGAGTAACAGAAGAAGAATATAGAGTAATAGAGAAAGTGTTAGAGTAGTAATTAATTTGGCTGTATAATGTATATTATCAGTTACAACAAAAACATTATAAAACTTTATAAAAATTTGTTGACAAGATAAAATAATGGAGGTATACTTAATACATAAGTTGATTGATTTCAACAAATTACAACAAGGAGGTGAGCAAACAATGAAAGGTAAAACACTAAAACACAAGCCCTATTTAAAATTTAAAGGGGCATTAGCAGAAAGAGGACTGGTTCAAAAAGATATCGCAAAGCTATTAAACCTAAGTCCAGTAACAATAAACCAAAAGATTAACGGAACTTTAGACTTTAGTTTTTCAGAAATAGAAGTGATTTGTACTCATTTAGATATTTCATCTGAAATTTTTCGTGCTATGAAAGTTGCAACAAATTCAAACTAAAGGAGGACAAGTAATGCAAGCATTAATAAAGATTAGTACAAGTAGTAATGATATTACTTTAAGTGGTAGAGAACTTCATGAGTTTTTGGAAGTGGATTCAAATTATACAACTTGGTTTAAAAGAATGATTGAATATGGATTTAGTGAGAATGAAGACTTTATTCCGAATTTGGAAGAAAGTACAGGAGGAAGACCAAGCGTAGATCATATACTCAAATTGGATATGGCAAAAGAAATAGCAATGATACAAAGAAGTGAAAAAGGCAAACAAGCTAGAAAGTATTTCTTTATAACTTATTAAAGGATAATTCAATATTACCATCAATAGAGAGGAATGAAGAGAATGATTAGCATGATAGGAATAGCCTTAATAGTGGCAGGAGCAGTAACAACTTATGCACTATGCAAGGCGGCAGCAATTGAAAGCAGATTGGAAGAGCAAGACGAGGTCTTAGAAAAAACGAAGGAGGCAATGGCAGATGAAAAAAGATAAGGTAATAGAGCAGTTGGAAAGCTTAAAGGTTAATTCTAAAGAATTTATGGATTCTTCCTATGATGATATCTGGTCGAATGACATTATAGCATTAGATTATGCAATCAAGAAAGTAAAGAAGGACAAGGCATATACAAGTAGCTACTATCAAGGAGCATGGCATATGTTCTTACTAATTCTTTTAGTAAAGGTAATAGATACATTATTAACTATGTTTGGGGGGTACTGATGGGGAATATATTAGATATTAACAAATTAATCAAAGAGGATGCAATAGAAGTGCAAAGACTGGTTCAAAATGATGGCATGACTTATTTACAAGCAATACAAACAGTAAAAGATTACCGTCCTTGCTACCAACAAAATGGCGATAACCTTATAAAAATTAACAATAATATTATAGCAGAAAATGAAGGGTTAGACAATTTAGAGGTTTATGACTTAGTAACAGGGGTTACTATAAGAGATTTAAGGGAGGATTATTAATGAATAGTTTACAGAGTGAAATACTTGAAGAAGCAAGAGAAGAATTTCAAATTAGCAGCTTGGAAGGTGCAACATGGGCATTTAGAAAGCTTAGAGCAATAAACCAAAAGGAAGTCGAAATAAAGGCTATAGCAGAAGAAGAAATATCAAAGGTAAAAACATGGCTTGAAAATGAATTGAAGGCTACAGAGGATAATAAGGCTTATTTTGAAAGCATACTAGCACAGTATTACAAGTTAGAGAAAGAGAAGGACAGTAAGTTCAAATTATCAACTCCATATGGGAAAGTTACTTCAAGAGAAACTGATAAATATTACTATGATGATGAAAATTCTATTATGGATTACTGCAACATTAATGAGATTGATTGTATTCGTGTTAAAGAAGAATTGGATAAGACTTTATTCAAAAAACTATGTAAGGGTGGAATTAACTTAGAAACAGGAGAGGTTATTCCAGGTGTGAGAATTGAAAAAGAAACAAGTATAAGTGTAAAGGTGGAGTAACTATGGAAGAAATAGAATTTTATATTGAAAGAGTCGAAGAACTTGAAGAAGAAGTAAGCAAATTAAAAGCAGAGAATGAAGCTTTAGAAACATTCGTAGAAACAATTAAAGATGCAGTGAGGTGGATTTAATGGGAATACATGAAAAGTTAATGAAAATACAAAGCGAGTTAAAGGCCCCTAAAGACCAATTTAATAGTTTTGGGAAATATCATTACAGAAACACTGAATCTATTCTAGAAGGGGTTAAACCATTATTAGCAGCCAACAAAGCAACACTTAGGATAACAGATGAAGTTGTAATGATTGGAGATAGATACTATATCAAAGCAACTGCGATTATTGGAGAAATAGAAAGCGGTGAAGAAATAAGCGTGTCAGCTTATGCAAGGGAAGATGAAACAAAGAAAGGTATGGACTTAGCACAAGTTACTGGAAGCGTATCTTCATATGCTAGGAAATATGCTTTAAACGGTCTATTTTGCATAGACGATACAAAAGATAGTGATAGTACGAATACACATGATAAAGGCACTACAAAGGCAACTGGTGGACTTACAGAACCGCAGATTAAAAGAATGTACGCAATGGCGAATAAAGCTGGATATGATAATCAAAAATTAGTTGCTATGGTACTTACAAAGTATAAAAAGCCAATAGAAAAACTTAGTAAAGAAGAATACGACCACATTTGTAATGGATTGGAGGTTAAGAAATGATAACTCAACTTTTAGATTTAAGGAAAGAAGATAAACTACGAGTAACAGTAGGTTCGGATGTTGGTATTTTTTCATATGTTGACAATACAAGCATCTTACTGACTATGGGACAATTTGAAGAACAAGACAATTCATACAGAAGACAGGTAAATGAACCAACACACGAGGAACAAGAGGAAATAATACTAAAGCAGCAAACAGAGATAGAAGAATTAAAAGAACAATTAGAAATCCGTGAGCAGTATGAGGAGCTAAGGAAAGAACAGATAAATGAACATGAGGTATTTTAAGGAGTGATTAAATGGCACAAAGAAGGATGTTTTCTCTAAAAGTAATAGATACAGATTTATTTTTAGATATGCCAATAAGTGCAAGGCTTTTATATTATGACTTAAGCATGAGGGCAGATGATGATGGATTTGTTGGTTCTCCTAAGAAAATTCAAAGGATGATAGGTTGTTCTGATGATGATGTTAGATTATTAATTTCAAAGCAATTTATCATACCTTTTGAAAGTGGGATATGTGTAATAAAACATTGGAGAATACACAACTATATAAGAGCAGATAGACATACAGGTACAATTTACAAAGATGAAAAGGAACAATTGATAGAGAATGAGGGTAAGTATGAACCAAATGTCATACCAAGTGACAGTCAAATGTCATACCAATGTCATCCACAGGTTAGGTTAGGTAAGGATAGGTTAGGTAAGGATAGTATAAAAAAAGAAAAAGAAGTTAAAAAAACTAACTATGATTTGTTAATAGATGCTTACACAACTAATAAAGAATTAAAAGATACAATCTACAACTTTATAAAAATGAGAAAAACAATAAGAGCAGCACTTACTGATAATGCTTTAAAGCTTACTTTAAGCAAATTAGATAAGATGGCTAATAATGATACTGGGAAGATAGCGATATTAGAACAATCCATTATGAACAGTTGGAAAGGAATATTTGATTTAAAGGAGGACAACAATGGAAACGGAGTTTATGGCACTAAACCGAATATTGGACAAGTTAAAAAGTTCAATGTCAAAATCCCAGATGGACCACAACTTACAGACGAAGAAAGAAGAAGGGCAGACGAAGAGCTCCTATAGCTGCGAATTGTGTCAAGACATTGGATATATAATCATTCCCCAGGAGAGAATACAGCCATTAATGAAACCTTGTAAGTGTCTTGAGAAGGATAAAACTAATAGAATGTGGCGAAATAGTGGAATTAATACCGAAGATTTAGATAAGTCCTTTTCAAATTTTGAGGTGTGGAATGATATTTCAAGAAAAGTGAAAGATACTAGCACAAATTACTATTTGAGATTTAATAAAATCAAAACAGAAAGAGTTAACTCAATTCTATTGTGTGGAAATCCTGGATGTGGAAAGACTCACATGGCTCTAGCATTAGCAAATAATCTATTAAAGCAGAATGTACAAGTGATTTATATGCCTTATAGGGACATAGTTACAAAATTAAAACAAAATATGCTAGATGAAGAATTTTACAGAAAGACAATAAGTAAGTACCAAGTAGCAGAAGTGTTATTAATAGATGATTTATTCAAAGGCAAAGTAAACGAAACAGATATAAATATCATGTTTGAGATAGTGAACCATAGATACCTTAACAGATTGCCTATTATAGTCAGCACAGAGTACACAATAGAAAGGCTACTAAGTTTTGATGAAGCAATAGGCAGTCGAATATATGAAATGGCTAAAGAGTACCTAGTAGAGATAGAGGGTACGGAAAATAATTATAGACTGAGGTGAGAAGATGAACAGAAAGTGGACAACAAAAGAACTAGACTACCTGGAGGAGCATTGGGGAACAACTCCAAAAGAAAAGATAGCTAAAGAACTCAATAGGACAGAAATAGGTGTAAGGCAAAAAGCAAGAAAGTTAAACATGGGCAAGGAATTTCAAGATTATCTAACATTTAAAGAAGTTGGTAAATTGGTTGGAATGAGCAATTATACAATATCTAATGCTTGGGTGCGAAAAGGATTAAAGTATAAAAAGTATGGTGGAACTCGCTATGTTTCAATGTTTGGATTGTTAAAATTCTTAAAAGATAATCAAACTTTATGGAATAGTGAACACTTGGAGGAATTTATTCTAGGTAGTGAGCCTGAATGGTTAAAAGAAAAAAGGAAAGCAGATAAAGAAGCAAAAGTTAAAAATAGAAACAAAAGATGGACAAAAGCAGAAGATGAAAAGTTAGTAAGACTTTCAAAGACACATAATCAGACACAAATAGCAAAGACAATGAATAGGAGCTTGGTGTCGATAACGGTGCGAGTTAGTAATCTTAGAAAGGAGAAGATTATAAAACCTTCAAGATATGTACTTTGGAAACCAGTAGAGGATAAAATGTTAATGGAAATGGATAAGCAAGGTAAAACAGATAAGGAAATAGCAGAAGAGTTAGGTAGAGAAACAACAAATGTCGGGAATAGAAGAAGCTTGTTAAAGAAAAACAAGCAATATCCTTGCCACCATAAGAAAGAAATGAGGTTAATGCAAAGGGAGGTAGCCAATGGATGATATAAAGTGGTGCATATGTGGGAAGATTGGACAACAAGAACATCATATTATTTTTAGATCACAGAACAGAAACTTAATACAATGCAAAATGAACCAAATATCATTATGTGCGAGTTGCCATGATGCAATCCATAGAGGAACAGGTTACAAGCTAGACAAACTACTAAAGCTGCAGCTACAAAACAACCTAGAAATTTTATTCGATAAAGAATGGCTAACTAAAGAAGAAATAAACGAAGTATTGCAGATAAGCGAGAAGGCACTTAACAGCCTTTTTAAGACACTTGAAAGTAAAGGGAACAAATACACTAGGGAGGATTGCATAAGGTCAATAATGGGCGGTAAGGTGCAAATAGAATGACATATGAGGAAAAGTATATTAAAGAAGTACAATTATTTAATAATATCAATTCTCGCTTTGAAAAAATACAAGAGAATGATATAGCAGGAGCATATCGCTTAATGATAGATAGCCTACAAGCCTTTAACAGGTGGAGCAAGATAAGAGAGGACATAAGGAGAACACTAGCAAGAGGGCAAGGGGCAGAGATTAAAGATAGACTAGAAGAAATGAATAGGTATTTAAAAGAGGTTCACACAGTTTCAAGAATGATTTGGAGTAGGGCAAAGGATGAATACAAGACTATGAGGGAGGATGTTTAATGCTATATAGATACTACTTAAAAGCAAGAGGGCCAAGTCCTGGAGCACAACCTAGTGGATTCGTAGGAATGGTGGACTATGAAGTTAGAGAATTACGTTATGTAAACAACTCGTTATTCGGTGCCTGGGGATATGTGTATTACGAAGAAAAGCTAACACAAAAGCAAATAGATGATTATGAGTTGGTATATGGAGGTGTACATGAGTAAGTATAATAGCAAGAAAATAACGATAGATGGGATAACCTTTGCATCAATTGATGAAGGCAAATATTACGAGGCATTAAAAACAAGAAAAGCCAAAGGAGAAATACAATCCTTTGGACTACAACCTAAATTTGTATTGATGGACAAGTTCAAGAAAAATAATAAGTCATATAGAGCAATAACATATACATTAGACTTTGAAGTGGTTCATAACAATAATTCAGTAGAGTATGTAGATGTAAAGGGAATGGCTACCCAACAGGGAGAAATGAGAATAAAGCTATTTCATGACAGATACAGAGATTTAAATCTAAGTATAGTTGCAAGAAGTCTTAAATATGGTGATAAGTATGGCTTTATAGATTACTATACTTTAAAAAAAATAAGGAGCAAGAATAGAAAGGAGAAGAAGAATGAAAAAGTATAAAGGATGGGAAATAGTAAAATTAATTAGCGAAGGAAAGTTAGAAGGTAGGAAAATAGAATTGGTCAATGTTGGTGTAGGTAGGAATTTACCTTTCATGGTAAGAAGAGCTTGCATGTTGGACATGGAGTGCAAAAGAGAAATAGGGAATAGCTTACTAACAGATGAGGATAATGAATATATAATACCACAAGAGCCAGTAAGTTTCATGGATTGTATTAATTCAGACAAGTTAGTAAGGGTAGAACATGAGTTAACGAGTAAATTAAAGCCAGATGGAAATTATGTGCAAGAATTTAAAAATGGGGAATGTATACCATTTGCATGGGTAATGTTCTATTTAAGTTCAGAATTAGAAAATGAAGAGTTAAGAACCGTAATAAATGAGGGCAAATGGTACTTAGAGGAGGCACAAAATGGAGAAGTGCAAAACTTGTAAAAAGATAAATGAGTGTGATTTTGATTTAACAGAAGGAAAAGAATGTAACAAATATGAAGAAGTAAAGGAAGGTAAAAATAATGAATAATGTGATTTTAACTGGGAACATAGTAAGAGATAGCGAATTAAGATTTAGCCAAAGTGGGAAAGGTGTATGTACCTTCTCAATAGCAGTAAATGAAGGGTTTGGAGATAAGAAAACAACTCAATACTTTAATATAGTAAGTTTTGGAGCAGAAAACGTGTGCCAATACCTAGTAAAGGGTGTAAAGGTAGCAATTCAAGGTAGATTAAACAATAGCACGTATGAAAAAGATGGAGTTAAACACTACAAAACAGACATTATAGCTAATAACTATGGTGGCATAGAGATATTAAGTAGACCAGGAGAGAAACAAAGTAGTCCAAGCAGCCAAAGTAACCAAGGATTAGATGAGGAAATGGAAGTAATAGAAGATGATTCTATGCCATTTTAAAAAGGAGTGATTTTATGGGATTTACACATGGAACTCAATGGAATTATGAACTTATACAAGCAGAGATATTAAGTATTATGACAACTTTGGATCTAGATAGAATGCCAACAAGTGTTGAAATTCAAAAAGTCACTAAGGATACTAGGGTAATAAATGCAATAAGAAGGCATGGAGGATATGAATTTTGGTCAAAGCAAGTAGGAAGTTGCCAAAGTGAATGTACTACAAGAACTGGATTGAGTGGAGAGTTAGAAGTGAAAAATATACTAGAAAACAAAGGATATACGGTAGAAAAAATGTCGGTTAAACATCCATATGATTTGTTGGTAGATGGGAACATAAAAATAGATGTTAAGACTGGAAATAAGTATAAAGGGAACTCTGGAGAATACTATTCGTTTAATCTGGAAAAGAAAAATCCTACTTGTGATATCTATATTATAATTTGTAGACAAAATAAAAAAATATTGGTAATTCCAAGCAAGTTCTTGCATCAAACACAGATATCTATTGGTGAAAATAGTAAATACGATATCTATAGAGATAGATGGGACTATATAAAACAATATGAGCAATTCTATAAAAGTATAAGTTGATAGAAGGTCAATGCACAATATTTTAAATATAAATAGAGGTTAAGCCTACAACCTTAACTACGCACCAATTAAGGCTACAGGCTTAACTCAAAAGAAAGGATGTATAAATATGAGAAATACTTTAGGCGATTTAAACCTGCACCTGTTTGCTCAATTGGAAAGATTGAGTGATGAAGAATTAGAAGGTGATGGTATGAAAGATGAAATGCTGAGAGCAAAGGCAATAACTGACATAGCTAAAAATATTATAGATAATGCAAAAACAGTATTGGATGCAGAAAAGTTCAAGGCAGAAACTTTAGGCAGAAGTAATGTTATACCGCCTAAGATGTTAGAGGGTTAATTATATGGGTAAACCTATAGGGAACAAGGGCAAGGCTTTCCATATTTGGACTGATGAAGAAAAAAGGTATTTAAAGAAAGTAACTCCAGGACATCATTACAAAGAGATTCAAGAATTGGTGAATAAAGAATTTAACATTGAGTTAACTTTAAATCAAATTAAAGGGGCTATTTCTAGATATAAGTTAAAAACTGGATTTAGTGGATGTTTCAAAAAGGGAGGTGTTCCCTTCAATAAGGGCATGAAGGGAATATGTGCTAAAGGATGCGAAAAGACTTGGTTTAAGAAAGGTCAATCTCCAGTAAATCATAGACCGGTAGGAAGTGAGAGAATTGATGCAGAAGGATATACATCAGTGAAAGTAGCAGAGCCGAATAAATGGAGATTGAAGCAACAAATAGTATGGGAAGAACATTGTGGAGTAGTTCCTAAGGGGTATGTATTAATATTCGCAGATGGAGACAAAACAAATTTTAAGATTAAGAATCTCTTATTAATATCAAGGGAAAAGCTTTTAACGATGAATAGGAATAATTTAATACAAACTGATGCAGAGCTAACCAAAACTGGAACTATTGTTGCAGATGTGCTGATTAAGATTAGTGAAAGGAAAAGAGTGAAGAGATGAAAGTAGAACTAAGTGAAATATAGAAAGAAATAGAAGGGCAATATACAACATTTTAAGGAGGATAACATGAAGTGTTTAAATGAAAACTGTCTACTGAATGAAAATAAGAAATGTGGAAGCCCAATGCTAGATGATGAAAGGTTTACTTGTGAAGGTAAGCATAAGGTACAAAAGAAACATAACACGATAAACGGATGGACTAATGCAATAAAGCTAGAGGTGGCAAACCATGAATAGACAAGAGAGAAGAAAAGAGCAGAAGTTGGAGGAATGGGTTAAATCCCTTCCCACCGACAAGCTTAGGATAATAGAGAAGGTAGCGTTGAATATGTCAAGAATGGATATTGAAGCTTATCTATATGCCTACGAGAGAGTATTAAGAGTAAAGTTCTACGAAATGTTAGATAATAGTATAGAAGCAGAAGGACTGGTAAAAGAAGTCCTAGAAGGGGTAGAAACAGAAGGAAGAAAAATAAAAGAATTATTAAATGAAGGAGAGATATACAAAATGGAGATTAAAGATAAAACAAAAGAAATAATAGAAAAGTATTTAGAGGAAAAAAGCAGAGGTATAAAAGAAAATGCAATTATAAAGGATCTGGTATTCATGTTTCCTAAAATGACTAAGACTGCGATAAAGAACATTATCGTTGAATATAAGAGGGATAATGAAGAAGATGAAAAGCTAGATGCAGCACTAGAAGAGATATTCCCAAAAGAGGAAGTAAAGGATGAAGTAAAGGTAGCAGCAAAAGAAGAAAAGAAAAAACCAAAGGCAGAAAAGAAAGAAAAAACAGACTTAACCTATTTTGCTGAAAGAAGAGCAGAAATAGAAAAGAAAAGGGAAGAAGAGTTAAAAGAACTACAAGAAAAAATAAACAAACAAGTAGAGGGAATGGAAAAGGAAGTAGAAGAACTTAAAACAAAGATAGCAGATTTAAAAGAAATAATGTACTAGGGGGCAACTTATGATAACAAAGATATTAATAATACTCTTAACAATATGCTGCATAATCGTAATACTAGACATGATAAGAGATAGAAGAATAAAGGTACAAGCTATAGATTTTACTAAAGGGCCCTTCAAGAAAGTGCCAACAGAAAGAGAAGAGCTAGAGAAGTGCAGAGAAGAATTTAAGGAATTTGCATCACCGACAAGTGAAGAAAATCAGATAGAAGAATACTATGATTTAATACAAGCAGCAACAAACCTTCTACACATAAGAGGATATAGCAAGAACGATATCGTAAAAGGTCAATACCTTCATCTTGAAAAAATGAGAAAGAGGGGGTATAAAATGCTATGAAACTTATAGGGCAAAGAGTAAGAATAGTACCCAGTAAAGAAGGAACACCGCAAGGAACTGATACAAGAGCAATAAAAGCAGGACAAGTAGAATATACAACTAAGTACCTAATAGGTATAAAATACAACAATAAATTTAATACTGGAATAATAGAAAGCTTTAATAAAGCAGATTTAATAAAAGCAACAGATTACTATATAGAAATAAGGATAAATGATACATGGTTTAGGTTAGGAGCAAAGAATAAGGAATATGGATATAAGCAAGGTGGACATCACAACGGAAGCAGGAAGAGGAATTAAGGGGGAATGTAAGTGAATAATACAATATACGCACTAAGAAAGTATAAAGAAACAAAAGCAGACATTAACTATATAGATATACAACTAGAAGAATTAGAAAGTAATATGTTAGGAGTATCAGCACAACCGACTGGGGAAAGAACGTGCAATACCTACAAGATAACATCAACTGTAGAAACCCAAGCAGAAATCCACATGGAAGAAGTAGATAACTTAAAGAAAGAAAGAGACAAGAAAGAAAGAGAAATAAGAAGAGTAGATAATGCTTTAAGTATGCTAAGAGAAGAAGAAAAGGATATACTTACAACTATCTACATAGAAAAAGAAAGATGGTGGAAGTTAGAAGAAAGGCATCATAAATCACAAAGTCGACTACAGAGCATAGGTGCAAAAGCAATAAAACAGATAGATAAATACTTTAATTAAAGAAAGGGTGATATAAAATGCAAAATTGGGGAATACAATTCACGGATGCAGATAATGAAATATGGAGTACAGATTATGAGGGGTATGAAACGAAAGAGGAAGCTATAAAAGATGGCTTAGGAATGGTTAATGAAGGAGTGGAAGAAGGAAGTGCATTCAGAGTAGGTAAAATAGTTGCATGTAGAATGAGTAAAATAGATGCAGGTAGAGTGGTAGAAGACGCACAGGATAGATTATATAATGAAGTTGGAGAGTATGGCGAAACATACTTAGAAGATGTTACAGAAGAACAAGAAAAAGAATTAGAAGAAGCTTTGAATAATGTGTTTTATGAGTGGCACAAGAAACATAATCTATTTTCCAATTGCTATACCGTAGAAGATGAAGAATATGTAACAATAGATAAATAGGGAAGACAGTAGTAAAACAGTAGTAAAATAGCAACATTAACCATTAAATAACTGTTATAATTATAGTGTAGTAATCTACACAAAATGGAGTCCTCCTTTATTTTATATATAGACACTTGCAGAGATGTGAGTGTCTTTTTATATAGAGCAAGATTGACCAGGTCAATAAAAGGTAGGGATAAATGTCTTATCCTTAGGAGAAAACAATGATAGAATGTACAATGATAAATAACGCAACTGGCGAAATAATGAACGATAGCTTTAAGATGGATGAATTTTCAGATATGCAAAGAAGGAAAGATAGTGCAATCAAAAGTAAGTTAGACAATGAATTTAAGGCATTACAACAAGAATATCTAGGTAGTTTTGTATTTTTCTTATTCTCAGATATAGGCACCTTAGCAAGTATCTTAAACGATAATGATTTAGTTAAATTCATATATCTAGGAACTTATGTTAAAAGTGATGGAGCTTTAAGATTAGACAATAATAAAACTTGTATTACTAAAGATATGTTAAAAGCATTACTAGGAGTTAGTATAAATAATGCAAAGGACTTTTATAAAACAATGAGAGAAAAGAACCTTATTACACAAAATAAAGATGGAGAACTTAGAATAAATCCATTGTACTTCTTTAGGGGCAAGGATAGAGATTATAAGAAGCTAACAGGTGAAAAGCTAAAGGAATTTGCAAGACTATACACAAAGTCTACAAGGGCACTGTATGAGGAAACCAATTCAAGAAACTTTAAAGGATTGGCTATGACGTATAAATTGCTACCTTTTACAAACTGGAAATTTAATGTTCTGTGTGAAAATATAAATGAGACCAATGAAGAGTCAATCAAACCATTAAACTTATATAAGGTTTGTGAATTACTAGGGTGGAATAAAAAGAACATGAAGAAATTATTGTTAGACTTAATGGCTACCAAAGTACAAGGATATAATGTATTCCTTAGAGTAGGGCATGAGTGGGATATAATGACGGATAATATTATAGTAAATCCACTTGTATATTACAGGGCATCTGAACCAACTGAATTAAGTAGATTAATAAGTTTGTTTAAGATAGTTAAATAATATTCCATTTGACTGACGATTTAGGATACATTTATTCCATTTGACTGACGCGGATAAAAACCTTGAAACACTGTATATCAGTAGCATGTAGGGATTTTGAGGTACTTGCCACCTCTTAATCTTAGGATAGTAGCAAGAACAATTGGAGGTGATAAGAATGGCTAAATGGGTAGGGAGACCAGCGAAATATGATAATGCAGAAGAGATGCAAGTTATTATTGATGAATACTTTAAAGAGTGTGAGGAGTCAGGAGAAGTTGCTTCAGTTACTGGGTTAGCATTTGTACTTGATATTGATAGATATACTTTATTAAGATACGAAAACAATAAAGAAAGCGATTGGTTAAAAAACTTTGATGATAGTGTGAGAGCAGAATTTAGTGCCACGATAAAGAGAGCAAAGAGATATATTGAGTCTAGATATGAACAAACATTATACAGCCCAGGCAAGACTGTAGGGGCAATATTTACTCTTAAAAATAACTACAATTGGGTAGATAAGCAAGAAATTGAGCAGACTAACAAGACTATTACGGTAGAGTTAGAGGATTAAAAGCAATAAATAATAATATAATAAGGCTATTGCTTGGATAGAGTAGGTTTACACTTAGCGTATAATTTATATTATGTGCTAAGTATTGGATAGGGGGGGTACTTCTATTTTGGAGGATAACAGGTGGTTGACTATTAAGAATAATATTTTTCCCCTATAAAGGGACTTCTCAACACTAAAATTTTTTTACAAAAAACAAAAGGGACTCATACAGGAGGTGATTTACCACTATGAGCAATACAACTTTTAAGATATCAAAGAAAATGTTTAATAAAACGTATTTACCACAATTAGATAATTACGATACAAGGTTCAATGTCTTTTATGGAGGAGCAGGTAGTGGTAAGTCAGTCTTTGCATTCCAGAAAATGATTTTAAAATATCTAAAATATGAAAAACGCAAATGTTTAGTAATTAGAAAAACACAAAATTCCCTCAAGGATTCATGTTTTGCATTGATAAAAACAATACTATCTGACTGGCATTTATATGACCAATGTAAAATCAATAAAACAGATTTAACAATAGAATTACCAAACGGTAGTAACTTTATCTTCAAAGGGCTTGATGATGCAGAGAGAATAAAGTCTATAGCAGATATTGATGATATTGTAGTAGAAGAATGTACCGAAATAGATGAATTTGACTTTGACCAATTATGTTTAAGACTTAGAAGTAAAAAACTATATAACCAAGTTCATGTAATGTTTAATCCAGTATCAAAAGATAATTGGGTATATAAGCGATGGTTTGCACAAGAGTATAATAAAGCAAACACAATCGTTTTACACACTACATATAAGGATAATAAATTCTTGCCTAAAGAATATATAGAAAATTTATTAGAAATGGAAAAGAATAATCCAATCTATTATAGGATCTATGCACTTGGTGAATTTGCAACATTATCAAAGCTTATATATACAAATTGGGAAGTTAGAAGTTTTGACCATATGGAAATACTAAAAGCAAAAGCAAACAGAACAACTATATTTGGAACTGATTTTGGATATACAAACGATTATACCACCTTGATATGTAGCATTATAGATGAAACTGAAAAGAAGATATGGATTTATGACGAACACTTTGAAAAGCATTTAACCAATGAGGATATATACAATATGTATGTAGACCACCGTGTAGCAGGGGAGAGGATTGTATGCGATAGTTCAGAGCCTAAGTCCATTGAAGAGTTAAAGCGATATGGTTGCAAGAGGGTTGAAGGTGCCGTAAAGGGTAAGGATAGTATCATGAATGGTATTCAGTTAATCCAACAATATCAAATTATAGTGCATTCAGACTGTACTCAAATACAAGAAGAATTAAGGAATTATACTTTTGTTAAGGATAGACAGACAAAAGTATATATAAATAAAGCAATAGACAAATATAATCATGGACTGGATGCTTTTAGGTATAGCGTTATGAACCATGTTGGCAAACCAACTAAAACAATATTAAGAGTGGGTTCAGTTTCGGACTTATACAGATAGAAAGGAGAGAGTAGATGAATTTAGAAATAATAAAACAATGTTATGAAGATTACCAATATAAGTTGGCACATTTTGATAAGATAAATCAATATTATTACGGGAACACAAATTCGCTTAAGGGATTCACGCCACTTGCAGGTCGTTCTAACTTGAAATTGAATATAAATTTCGTACAAAAATTGGTGGATGAAGAAGCTACATATAGTTATGGGAATACAATTACATATACTTCAAAAGATGATAATGCAGAAGCTATTAATGCAATAGGGTATATATTACAAAACAATAAAGCAGACCACGATATCAATTTAGGTCGTGAGCTAATATGTTTTGGACAAGCATTTGAAATATCCTATATAGACAGAAAAGGTAAGTTTAAGAATAAAAAAGTAAGTCCACTTAATGGCTATATGTATGTAGACGAAAATGATGAGCCTGAATATTTCCTTCATATTTTTGAAAAACAACTTGATAATACAAAATATATCGATGTTTATACTAGTAATGCAATATATCACCTTGATGAAAAACTACAAGAGATTGCACCTGCCACAGAACATTATTTTGGTATCGTACCAGTAGGTATGGGGTTAATAGGTGGTAAAGCCTATAGTGAAGCTAGAGGTTACGTAGAAGGTGATAAGACTATCTATAGAACGATAGGAAGTTTGCAAGATGCCCTAGAAACTAATTTATCTGATCTAGTAAGTGAAATTAGTGACTTTAGAAATAGTATCTTGAAGATGTATGGTATAGAATTAGAGGATTCAATAGATAGTGAAGGCAATACAATCCTTGACTCAGCAGGTAATCCTATAAAGAAAGCCCCTTTAATAAGAGATAATGCGATATTATATTTTGGGGATAAGGCGAAAGAAGATGCTAGCTGGTTAGAGAAGAATATCAACGACACTTTTGTTAAAAATACTAGAGATGATATTAAAGACCTTATTTATACATTGACAAGCCACATTGATAGCAATGAAAAGATGCAAAGCAATACAAGTGGTATAGCACTAAGGAGCAGATTGAGTAGCTTAGAAGCTAAGTGTAAAGATAATGAAAAAGCAATGATTAATATATTGCAAACTAGGTTACAATGCTTGTTTAAGTATTTATATTTAACACAATCAAAAACCTATGATGCAAATATGATTTCTATATTATTTACGGCGAATATTCCTATAGATGAACAATCATTGGCTGATACAATTTCTAAAATTCCACATGAGGTAGTAAGTAATTATACTAAACGTTCATGGTTACCTAGAGTATCCAATGCAGATATAGAGGGTGAGAGAATTAAGAAAGAAGTTGATGCAGCCTTGCCACAAATAGACCTCAATAATGTAGGTGTTTAATTATGGCTTACACTATTGAGGAAGAACTAGAGTTTATTGAAAGTCTTTATGATGATGCAAATGAGCAATTAAATGAGGTCTATAGAGAGCAGAAGAACAATAAGGACAAGCTATTACAATTAATAGCTAATATAATGCTTACTTATGCAATAGTAGATACTATTATGGATATATCCAAGAAAGAAAAAACTATAGAATTAGCTATACTAACTAAGATTATTACTAAATCTAGCAAGGCACAAGCTACA
>SMEQ01000142.1_pt1 | contig 32304 bp, 29 predicted proteins | sample 2456281 | NCBI WGS metagenome assembly SMEQ01 (sample SAMN10132596, study PRJNA489261) | soil metagenome | isolation source: day1 antibiotic-loamy sand soil ammended with raw manure from dairy cow... | place: USA | collected 2015-04-01
AATAACCGCTGCCACGGATGAGCTGATTAAAGTGTATGAAAGCGCGATTAGAAATAAGCTTTTAAGCTGTGATGGTTTTGCTTATCTACAGTTTTTACAGGAGCTTGTCGCCAATAATTTTGTTTTAACCGAGCAAGCTAATCAGCGTATGGCGGTAATGTGTCATTACGATTTTTGGCAACAACCGGGAGATAAGGTTGGGTTTGCATCGCTGGCGCAAAGTCTTAAAGCATTAGATCAAGCTGAATTAAAAAAAGAGTTACTTGATGTACTGGCGTTACTTATTAATCGTATTCGTAATGAGCAATTTGATTTAGATAGGCTGCCAAGTAATCCGCTTAAAGTGCATGCACGTTACACTCGTGAGCAAGTTCTTGCCGGTTTTGGCGTGACAACCTTTGCTTATCAGAAGCCGGCACGGGAAGGGGTGTTGATGATTAAAGAGCAAAATATCGAGCTACTATTTGTCACTTTGAATAAAAATGAAAAGCAGTTCTCACCGACCACCATGTATCACGATTATGCGATTAATGAGCAGTTGTTTCACTGGCAATCACAAAACAGCGCACGCCCGGATCGCGGTAAAGGCTTAAGTTATATCCAACATAAGCAATTGAAGAAACGACTGTTCTTATTTGTGCGGGAACAAAGTAACGATGAATATGGCGCTACGATGGGCTTTGTAAACTTTGGCGAAGTTGAGTATGTCTCTCACCAAGGGAGTCAGCCCATGAGTATTACATGGCAGCTCAAAACGCCCATGCCGCACTTTATGTGGAAGCAGGCCGCTAAGCTGGCAGTGGGTTAGAGTGTGCAGATATAAGGTTACTCAATATTCTGCACCTGTTCTCGTGCTTGTTCGATAAGCACCTTCAAATCTACGGCCGCTTGGGTAATACCACTGGTGAGCGATTTTGATGAAAGTGTATTCGCTTCGCGGTTAAGTTCTTGCATCATAAAGTCTAGGTGACGGCCAATGGGTTCGTCTTTTATTAGAATGTTTTGTACCGCTTGGATGTGGGTGTTGATGCGGTCGAGCTCTTCGGCAACGTCGGCTTTGTTGGCCAGTAGTACCATTTCTGCTTCTAGGCGGTTGGGCTCTAGGCTTTGTTGTAGGTCACCCAAGCGTTCAACTATGTTGGCTTTTTGTGCGGCTAATGCGGCGGGCATGTTTTCTTGTACGTATTCCACTAAGCCATGCATTTTATCTAAGCGTTCTTGTATCAGTTTGGCCAGTTCTGTACCTTCATGGATACGGCCAGTCAGGCTTTGTTGCAAGCAGTCTTTAAAGGCAGCTAAGGCGCTTTGTTGTAAGGCTTTGCTGTCGGTCTTTTCTGGTGCTAGCACGCCCGGCCATTGTAATAGCTCTAAGGTGTTTAAGGCTTGTGCGGGGCCAGTGATAGCTTGTATTTGGTCGGTCGCTTGTACCAGTTGCTTCAGCAGTTCTTCGTTTACTTTTAAGCTCTGTTGTTGGTTGCTTGGTTGAAAACGAAGGCTGCATTCGACTTTGCCACGGCTGAGGTTAGTTTTAAGCTGCTCGCGTAGTAGTGGTTCTAAATCACGAAAAGCATCGGGCAGACGAAAGAAGGCTTCTAGGTAACGGCTGTTCACCGAGCGGATTTCCCAAGTGAAATGACCATGCTCTGTTTCTGAGGTGCTGCGGGCAAATGCCGTCATACTTTGAACCATAATGCTCTCCTATTCTTAAGACTTAAATTGTACTCATTAATGCTGGCCATTACAGCAAGGCTTTAAGCCGCTATACTGCCACGCTAATTTTTAGAGTTTGAGGAAGTATTTATGAGACCCAGCGGCCGTTCAGTAAATCAGTTGCGCGATATTCGTATTACCCGTAATTACACCAAGCATGCAGAAGGTTCTGTACTGGTAGAGTTTGGTGATACTAAAGTTATTTGTACCGCTTCTGTGGAAACCAGCGTACCGCCGTTCTTACGTGGCAAAGGCCAAGGTTGGGTAACTGCTGAATACGGTATGCTACCACGCTCTACAGGCTCGCGTATGCAGCGTGAAGCCGCGCGTGGTAAGCAACAAGGTCGTACTGTTGAAATTTCACGTTTGATTGGTCGTAGTTTACGTGCAGCTGTTGATTTAACTGCATTGGGCGAAAATACCATTATGATCGACTGTGATGTGATTCAGGCGGATGGTGGCACGCGTACGGCAGCCATTACCGGTGCCTGTGTGGCCATGGCCGATGGTATTAATTGGTTGTTGGAAAACGGTAAAATTAAAAAGAGCCCGTTAAAGCATATGATTGCAGCAGTTTCTGTCGGTATTTATAACGGTGCAGCCGTTTTAGACTTAGACTATGACGAAGACTCTAACGCCGAAACCGACTTAAACGTAGTGATGACAGAAAATGGTGGTTTTGTTGAAATCCAGGGTACGGCTGAAGGTGATGCCTTTACCCCAGACGAGCTAAACGCCATGTTAGCGCTAGCTCAAGAAGCCATTGTCGAACTAAGCGCCAAGCAGAAGTTAAGCTTAGCGTAAGAAAAGTACAAGAAAGTCGTGGCCGTTTAGTCGGCCACTTCTATTCTGTCTACGTTTTGGAAGCCGCGTGGCAGTTTGTTACCGCGGCGACCACGTTCTCCTAAGTAGTGTTCAAGGTCGCTGAACTTAAGATTCAAGTGACGCTTACCGCTGTACACCAGTAGTGTATCTTCTGCGTTAAAAGCCACTGCGCTGACCATTAGCTCTTCACGGCTGGCGGCACGCCACGTGCCATTTGCGGCAAGTCAGTGGCTGGGAAAACCAGTAAGCGGCCTTCGTTACTGATGGCAGCTATATAGCTTTTCTCAGGATCAACTACTCTAGCGGGTGCCAGTATCTGGGCATTAGCAGGTAGAGTAATTAGATTCTTACCGGCTTTGTTTTTGCTTTGCATGTCAGAAAGAGTACCGATAAAACCATAGCCTGAGTCTGAGCAAAGTAAGTACTGCTCGTCATCGTTACCTAATAGGCAGGTAATAAAGGTGCTACCAGAAATCGGGTTTAAACGGCCAGTTAGAGGCTCACCCTGACCGCGTGCCGAGGGCAAGGTGTGGGCGGCAAGACTGTAAGAGCGACCGGTACTATCAATAAATACAACCTGCTGGTTAGATTTACCGGCAACGCTCATAAAGTAGCTGTCACCAGATCGGTAACTGAGATTTTCGGCATCAATATCGTGGCCTTTGGCGCTACGAATCCAACCTTTTTCAGATAACACAACGGTGACAGGTTCGGTCGAAACCAAGTCCATCTCAGTAAAGGCTTTTGACTCTGTACGCGAGACAACCGGCGAACGACGTTCGTCACCGTATTTTTCTGCGTCTGCAGTAATTTCTTTTTTGATCAGGGTTTTTAAACGACGCTCTGAGCCTAATACTTTTTCTAGTTGATCGCGTTCTTTTTCTAGCTCGTCTTGTTCACCACGGATCTTATATTCTTCCAGTTTGGCTAAGTGACGTAGTTTTAATTCTAAAATCGATTCAGCCTGAGTATCGCTTAACGTGAAACGCTGCATTAAGACGGGTTTGGGTTCGTCTTCTTGGCGGATAATCTCAATGACTTCATCAATGTTTAGGAAGGCGACTAATAAGCCTTCTAAGATGTGTAAGCGTGCTAATACTTTGTCTAAGCGGAACTGTAAACGGCGACGTACGGTTTCTGTACGGTAGGTCAGCCATTCGGTGAGCATGGTTTTTAGATTTTTAACCTGTGGTCGGCCATCAAGACCAATCACGTTCATGTTCACGCGGTAGTTTTTCTCTAAATCAGTAGTGGCAAACAAATGCGCCATTAGACTGACAAAATCAGTACGGCTGGACTTAGGAATAATCACTAAACGAGTTGGGTTTTCATGATCCGATTCATCACGTAAGTCTGCTACTAAAGGCAGCTTTTTGGCCTGCATTTGTGCGGCAATTTGTTCTAATACTTTGGCGCCAGAAGTTTGATGAGGCAGGGCGGTAATGATGATTTCACCGTCTTGTACTTCATAGATAGCACGCATTTTTACACTGCCGCGACCTTCATGGTAAATCTTTTGCAGGTCGGCGCGTGGGGTAATGATTTCGGCATCGGTCGGGTAGTCGGGTGCTAGTACGTGTTCACACAGCTCGTCGATACTGGTGTTTGGCTCGTCTAATAAACGAATACAGGCGCTGGCAACTTCGCGAATGTTATGCGGAGGAATATCCGTTGCCATGCCTACGGCGATACCAGTAGTACCGTTCAATAAAATATTAGGTAGACGTGCTGGCAAAGTAACTGGTTCATCCATGGTGCCGTCGAAGTTAGGCTGCCATTCGACTGTGCCTTGGCCAAGCTCACTTAATAATGTTTCAGCGTAGCCGGTTAAGCGTGACTCGGTATAACGCATGGCGGCGAACGACTTAGGATCGTCGGGCGCGCCCCAGTTGCCTTGGCCGTCTACTAATGGGTAGCGGTAAGAGAAAGGCTGTGCCATCAATACCATGGCTTCATAACAGGCGCTGTCGCCGTGAGGGTGGTATTTACCCAGTACGTCACCGACGGTACGTGCCGATTTCTTATGCTTGGCCGGATGTTTTAAGCCCAGTTCACTCATGGCGTAAACAATGCGGCGTTGTACAGGTTTTAAACCGTCGCCTACGTGCGGTAAAGCGCGGTCTAAAATCACATACATAGAGTAATTTAGGTAAGCGCTTTCGGTGTATTGTTTTAACGATTGGCGTTCTGTGCCATCTTCTGCGTAGGTAATTATATCGGTCATGAATGATTAACTATTATAAGTATCCGAAAAATATTGCGAGGCCATTGTAGGCAATGGCCTGCTTAATATTATTGCTGTTAGCTTAGCGCTTTATTACAATTTCCAAGCGGTTAGGGTGTCGAGCATACGATGAGCAAAGGCCCATTCGTTGTCGTACCAAGCCATTACTTTGACTAGGTTGCCCTGTACTTTGGTTTGCTTAAGATCTGCCACGCAAGAAACTGAATAGCCATTAAAGTCACAAGACACTAAGGGTTGTTCGTTACATTCCATAACGCCTTTAGGGAATTTTTTGGCACCAGCTATTAAAGCGTTATTAACTGCTTCGACGCTGGTAGGCTTTTTGGTGGTAAAGCTTAAGTCGACCAGAGACACGTTCAATGTTGGAACTCTAACAGACATGCCATCTAATTTTCCAGCAAGCTCTGGAATTACTAAACCAATAGTTTTGGCAGCGCCAGTACTGGTAGGAATAATAGAGTGTGCCGCCGCGCGCGCGCGGTATAAATCGCGGTGGGTTTTATCTAATAAGTTTTGATCATTAGTGTAAGCATGAATGGTGGTCATTAAACCTTGCTCAATACCAATAGAGTCATTCAACACCTTAGCTAAAGGCGCTAAGCAGTTGGTGGTGCATGAGGCATTAGACACTATTACTTGGTCTGATAATAATTGATGGTTTACACCATAAACAACGGTTAAATCAGCGGCTTCAAGCGGGTGTGAAAGTAACACACCTTTTGCGCCGGCAGTAATATGTTGTTCAGCGGCTTCACGGGATTTGACTCTGCCGGTGCATTCTAAAACAACATCAACGTTAAGGTTGTGCCAAGGTAGGTTGGCTACATCTGCTACGCTGAGAAGTTCGATTTTCTGGCCACAAACTTCTAAAAAATTACCTTCAAGTGTTACTTCTTTTGAAAAGCGTCCGAAGGTTGAATCGAAACGCGTTAAATGGGCTAGGGTGTTGGCGTCACCTAGGTCATTAATTGCGACTATTTGAATTTTATCTTGTAGGTTTTTTTCGAATAAAATACGTAAAATATTGCGGCCAATGCGGCCATATCCATTAATAGCAACTCTAAGCATGTAGGTCTCCTTATATTGTAGTTTTAATATAGCACAGGCACTCACAGTTAAACTGCATTAAATGCTGCATAAAGAATATTGGCAATAAGAAACAGCAGAAACGGGTTTAAATAGACTTATAAATCAAAGTGTTGATTTAATTGTTCAACACTCATTGGTCTAGCAAGGTAGTACCCCTGCAGTAATTTGCAGCCAAGCTCCAGTAAGATTTCCGCTTGTTCTTCCGTTTCAATGCCTTCAGCCACGACGGTTAAATTTAAGCTTTTGGCCATCTGAATAATAGCTAACACTATCTCGTAATCGTTGCTGTCTGTATCAATATCTTGCACGAATGACTGATCGATTTTTAATGTACTCACGGGCATGCTTTTTAGTTTTCCCAGCGACGAGTAACCCGTGCCAAAGTCATCAATCGAAAAGTGAATGCCGAGGGCTTTTAGTTTTTCGATCTGTTCAATAACTTCTTTGGTTTCAGACATCATTAACCCTTCAGTTACCTCCATTTCTAACCAAGTAGGATTAAAGGATATTTTCTTCAATAGTTTGGTGACATTTTCAGCAAAGTTAGAGTTGATTTGAATGGGCGAGATATTGATAGCTATACGCTCTAACTGATCATTTCCACCATGCTCTTTCCACAGTAGAAATTGTTGACAGGCGGTGCGTAGAATCCAAAATCCTAGGTCAGTAATTAGGCCGCTGGTTTCTGCAATGGGAATAAATTGGAGTGGTGAAATTAAACCGCGAACAGGATGCTGCCACCGCACCAATGCTTCTATTCTTTTGATGGTTTTGACGTCTTCAGAAAATATAGGCTGATAGGCTAAATAAAACTGGTCTTCTTTAAGTGCTTTATGCAGGTCTTTATCAAGAACTAAGCGTGAGTATAAGTGCTTGGTTAATGAGGGCTCATAGTGGCAGTAGCGATTACGCCCTAGGCCTTTGGCTTTATGTAGGGCGGCATCCGCATGCTTAATGAGTTCGGTGCTGTTCGTACCATCTTCAGGATAAAAGCTAATACCAGCACTGGCGTAGATGCTGATTAAATGATTGTTCAGTCGATACGGCTGAGCGATGGCTTGCAGTATGCCTTCAACTTTTTTATTTACCTGCTGGATGTCGTTTGTTTGTGTCAGCACAACGATAAATTCATCACCACCTAGGCGAGAACAGATATCCGATTCTCTTAGGCTTTTTTGTAAGCGCCCAGCGACTTCCTGTAACAGTAGATCACCGACATCGTGGCCAATACTGTCATTTACATCCTTAAATCGATCAAGATCTATGTAAACAACGGCTAGTTTTTCTTGGTTACGATGAGCACTTTTTATAGCGAAATCGGTTTTTTCATTCAAGGCTAAACGATTGATTAGCCCGGTTAGTGAGTCGTGATGAGCAATGAACTCTAGGCTTTTCTGTGCTTTCTTTAAATCGGTAATATCACGGCTTAGTCCAAAGATACCTTGCAAGTTATGTTTGTTGTCATAAATAGGGGTTTTACGTATTTCAAATAATCGCGTATCGCCGTTTGGCAAGGTTAACCACTCTTCAATTATATCCATTTGGCCATGAGCAATAGTGTCCTTATCTCGTAGCAGAGAAATTTCAGCGACGTTGTTCTCGAATATTTCAAAGTCGGTAATACCGATAGGGTCTTTCTTAGCAAGGTCGACAAAGTTTTGATTACAAAATCTATAAATACCCTCTGTGTCTTTAAAAAATATAAGGTCAGGAATGGCGTCCAGTAAGTAACGAATAAGGTTGTTACTTTCAGTTAGCTTCTTATCGCTGTCACGTCTGCGTAACATTTCACGCCAAGCGAAAAAGGCCAATAACAAAATGAGGCTGATGGTGCTGATGCTGATAATAATAAAGGCGCCGTAGATATGCCAAAAGCTTGTTTGAGCGTTAAGAAAAACGGTGTCTTGCGGAAACTTATTAACAGCTAGGCCGTAGTTGATTGCCTTATTTGCATCCACTATGGTCGCCAGAGGCGGGTGTGTTGCAATTGGAATGTCTGAAGCCGGCGTCCCCGTTAGAATTTGTGCCACCATGCTGGCCGCAATCTGTGCGCTACTATCGAGGTCTGTGACAACACCACCGGTTAGGCCTGAGCCAATACCCGCTTGCCAAGGATGCCAAACTGGACTGCCAGCATGATTGCTTAAAAAGTTGTTGCCTTCGGCACTGTGTTTTTTACGCCCTGTACTGTCTTGGTAGGCGGATAACAAAATAAGAGGCCGTTGTTTTATAAGACTGATCTTTTCGCCAAGTTCTATCCACGTAAGCTTGTCTAGGCGGATCAGCTCAATGGTTAGGTCAAGATCATTAGCTGCTTGTTGCAGCATAGCTTTGCGGTTTTGGCGGTGACTTAGGCCGTCATCAATAGCATAGACGGTAGTTTGTTTTGGGTATAGCTGCTGTAACAGTTGCAGCAGCTCGCGCATGGGTGGTGTGTTAATCACCCCAGTGATGGCTGGCTTTGTTTGTACTTGCTTAATCAAAGCTTGGTCGCTGACATCAAGGAAAACCAGCGGGCGGTTATTGAATATTCTGTGTTGCTCCTCGGCGGCAAAGCGTAGAGCCGAGTTGCCTGCAGCAATAACGATATCGTAATGAGCGTTTTGCTGTTGTTTGGTTAGCAGCAGTTGACGGTAGTCAGTTAAGTACTGGTCACTGGCACCAAGGTCAGCGTCTAGGTATTCGATGTGTAACTGAAAAGGCCGATCAATTTCTTCTTGTAATGCTTGGTTGAGATACTGCGTAAGCAGTTGCGCCGCGGGGTAAATGGGCTCGTATGAAAATAACAATAAGATGCTAACGGGCTGCTGCGCATTGCTGGCAGGCGCCCATAGTATAAAAAATAAAGTGAAGGTGCTTACCCACTTTCTTATAGGTAGGGTTGAGCGCATACAAAAAGACTCGAATCCAAATAGTAATTTAAGTCTAGATCAAAACTTCAGCTTCGTTGCCATGATTTTCAAGCCAATTTTTTCGATCACCAGCACGTTTTTTAGACAACAACATATCCATTAATTCATTGGTGCCATCATCAGGCTCTATAGAGAGCTGTACTAAGCGTCTAGTATCAGGTGCCATGGTGGTTTCGCGCAGCTGTAATGGGTTCATTTCACCCAAGCCTTTAAAGCGCTGTACGTTGGGCTTGCCGCGTTTTTTCTCGGCTGCCAAACGTTGCAAAATACTGTCTTTTTCGCTTTCATCCAGTGCGTAATGCACTTCTTTGCCTAGGTCTATACGGTATAAAGGTGGCATAGCAACGTATACATGCCCCTTTTCTACCAGCATCGGAAAATGACGGACGAAAAGAGCACAAAGTAAGGTGGCAATATGCAGTCCGTCAGAGTCAGCGTCGGCAAGAATGCATATTTTGCCATAGCGTAAGCCGGTAAGGTCATCGTTGTTTGGGTCTATGCCTAAGGCAACGGCAATATCATGGACTTCTTGCGAGGCTAGAATTTGTCCGGAATCGACTTCCCAAGTGTTTAAAATCTTACCGCGCAGTGGTAGTATTGCTTGGAATTCACGGTCACGGGCCTGTTTGGCTGAGCCCCCCGCCGAGTCACCTTCGACTAAGAAGAGTTCGCCACGAGCACTGTCCTGACTGCTACAGTCAGCCAGTTTTCCCGGTAAAGCTGGCCCTTGGGTTATCTTCTTACGGGCAACTGTTTTAGCTTTACGCAAGCGGGTTTGGGCGTTGCTAATAGCTAATTCAGCTAAGGCTTCGGCGTCATCGGTGTTTTTATTTAGCCATAACGAAAAAGAGTCTTTAAGAACACCAAGTATGAAAGAGGAAGCTTCACGTGATGAAAGGCGCTCTTTAGTCTGGCCCGCAAACTGTGGATCTAACAGTTTAACCGATAGAACATAGGAGCAACGTTCCCAAAGATCGTCTGAAGTTAGTTTTATGCCACGCGGTAGTAGGTTTCTAAACTCACAGAACTCACGCAGGGCTTCTAACAGGCCAGAGCGGAAACCATTAACGTGAGTACCGCCTTGAACGGTTGGAATTAAGTTAACATAGCTTTCTTGCAACAGTTCGCCACCTTCTGGTAGCCACTGTACAGCCCAATCGACGGCTTCATTTTTATGATAAACAGAGCCAACAAATGGCTCGGCTGGCAGGGTTGCATAGCCAGTAGTGGCGATGGTTAGGTAGTCTTTTAAACCATCTTCATACAACCATTCAGCATTGTCTTCAGGATTAGGTGCGCTAAAAATAACTCGCAGCCCAGGGCATAAAACAGCCTTAGCGCGCAGGTTATGCTTTAAGCGCGGAACAGAAAACTTGGCAGAATCGAAGTACTTAGGGTCAGGCAGAAAGTGAATGCTGGTACCGGTTTTCTTTTTTGCACACTTATCGATTACTTCCAGCTCTCTGATTTTATAACCATCGGCAAAACCCACACTAAACACTTCACTATCACGCCAAATAGTGACATCTAATTTCTGCGATAGGGCGTTAACTACGGCTACGCCAACACCGTGTAAGCCACCAGAGAACTGGTAGTTATCATGAGAAAACTTACCGCCAGCGTGCAGCTGACACAGAATAAGCTCAACCCCAGACACGCCATGCTCAGGGTGGATGTCAGTGGGCATGCCGCGGCCATCGTCAGTGATGGTCATAGAGCCATCGTCATGCAAAGTCACTTCAATTTGAGTGGCATGGCCTGCTAAGGCTTCGTCAACCGAGTTGTCAATCACTTCCTGAGCAAGATGGTTTGGTCGTGAGGTATCTGTATACATTCCTGGGCGTTTACGCACAGGGTCTAAACCACTTAATACTTCAATCGAGGAGGCGTTATATTCTTTGGTCATGTAGTAATTTTCAGTGTTTAGTGAATGGTAGGGTTAAAACCGTTCTGTCTATGGGTATGGTGCCGCTTTGGTGTCAGTGCGTTTGGCTGTTAGCCCACGCCAAAATCATCGGCATTCTATCAATGAAATGTTCAAAGCTATGGTTGCCGCCGCCTTCTAGCCAGCTAGGGCAGTGTTTGTATAATTCGGCTGCTTGGCGGTAGTCTAAAGTTTCGTCACTCGTTTGCAACAGTAAAAATAATCGCTCGGGTTCTTTAATATATGCACAATTGAGCACCTTTAGTTGCTCGATATGATCCATAGTTAACACATGCACTTCACCGGTGTAATAGTGCTTGTTCGGACCAAGGTAGTTAGCAAATAAATTAAAAGGGCATACGGCGGGGTTAATTAAGGCTGCTTTATAGCCAGTCGTTGCCGCTAAGTAAGTGGCATAAAAGCCGCCTAAAGAGCTACCGATAATAAGGATGTTGTCGGTGTGTTTTTTTAATTCGCTTAAAGCATCTTGTGCTTGTTGGATGGCAGAGTTCGGCTCAAACGCAAGGCTGGGTATTGTTAGTATTGCGTTAGGGTAGTGCAGTTCAAAATACGTTTTAAGCTGCTTTGCTTTTTGTGATAAAGGCGAGCTTAAAAAACCGTGTAAATAAAGGCAGGCAAAAGGCGTATTCACTAAAATTAGTATCCGGTTCCATTGATATCAATGCTAAACGCTACCTCATTAACGCGCTCTACGCCAGTTTCTATGCTGCCATCAGCCAGCAGGTTAAGCCAGCGATAGCCTGGTGCAAGGTCATCAATGGCAAACTGAGTTGAGTTGGGCTTAAACTGTATACAGGTGGACGGGCTAGAGATATAGCGGACATCGTTTATCACTTGATCTGTCTCTTGATGGACATGGCCCCAAAGAATACAGCGCACATTTGGATACTTGGCAATAATATCCAGCAGCTCTTGATTGTTGTGCAAGCCGATTTTATCGAGCCACTGGCTGCCCATGGGTATTGGGTGGTGATGAAAACTTATTAAGCTGTGTAAGTCTGGACGCTCTTGTAAGCTTTGCTCTAACAGTTGTAATTGATCAGTAGCTAAAACGCCATGTACTTTAGTGGGGACTTGCGAATTTAATAAAATAAGCTGCCAATGATCCGAGCGCACCAGCTGTTCAGTATATTCGTTGCCCTGTGCTATCTCTTTAATAAAGTCAGGGTGGTCGTGATTACCTTCGAATAAAAACTTGGGGCAGCTAAAGTGTAGTAAGTTTTGGTGTAAGTATTCATAAGCTTCGAAGCTTAAATCCTGAGAGATATCACCGGAAACAATAATAGCATCTGGGTTGGGGTGGTTCTTCTTTACTAAATCGAGTACACATTCAAAACTTTCTCGAGTGTTTAATCCAAGAAGTTCACCATCCGCATGGCCATACAAATGAGTATCAGTGATTTGTACCAATCGCAGTGTTGGTTTTTTTTCCAGTGTATACAAAGAGTGCTCCATTCCTTTGCGTTTTGTCACAGTGTCTAATTTTAGTGCAATAAGTGCAACATGTAATAGAGTCAAGCCCAGTATTGTTAAGGTACGATAGTACTGGTTTCTTTTAATTGTATACCATGCTCTAAACAATGCCCGAGCCATTGTGATAAAAATACATTTAATTGCATCTTTTCATCAGGAGAGTGCATTTGTTGATTTGGGTAAGTGTAGCTGCCTTTAAATTGTTCGTGCTGTTGATAACCTAACACTTCTGCCATGTTAGCGTCGTGATACATACGCACTTGCATGCTTTGCGGTTGCAGCCATTGGCTGTCTATTCCATGCTGGCTTACTTCCAGCATAGTGGTGTAAGGGTGTTCTTCGGTAATGCTTAGCGTAACGGTCACTGATTTTTTACCGATCACGAGTGAAAAAGAATGTGTACTTTGTTCATTGGGCAGCAATTTAAGCAAGCGAATGTAATTTGCCTCACAAACAGCGGCCATCTTGACTAAATCGGGTATGTAGCGCTTTTTAGGTCTCATGGATTTGATATCTATCCAATGTAAATAAAGGGTTGTTTTTGCGGATGTTATATGTGAAATTCGTTAAAACTACTCTGTGCTTGATATTTAAGTATAACTGTATGAGAATGTAGTGGTTTAGCTTGCATTAAATGTATCCATCTTTGGAACAATGAATGCACAACATAGAATATTGTTTCTGTTAGTATCAGCAAACTTTACCGAAAATACTGTGTATAAAGGCATAATAATGAAGAAACTTCTTTCAATAACAATCGCTTTGCTAACGGCCGGCGGTGTTCATGCGGCTGATTTAACAACCATTTATCAAGAAGCTGTAGCTAACGATACCGAAATTGCTGCTGCTCGTGCAACTCGTGATGCTGATGGTTACAACTTAACCATCGCTCGTGGCGCATTATTGCCTCAGGCCAGCGTTGGTTACAATGTGAATCGTTACGACACTACTGCCGATTCAATTACCACTGGACCTACTGGACTCGAAATTGTCGAGTTGGATAAAAAGTACACCTTAAAAGGTTTGCAGGTCCAAGCATCACAAACCTTATTCAATATGAACAGCTGGTACAACTACAAAGCTGCTTCGACAGGCGATAACTCAGCCGAATTAGAACTGCATTTGGCTGAACAACAGTTGCTGCTGCGTACTGCTCAAGCTTATTTTAACGTACTGCGCGCTCAAGATAATTTGGCTGCAGCACAGGCAGAAGAAAAGTCCGTAAAACGTTCCTTAGAACAAACTAAACAACGTTTTGATGTTGGTTTGATTGCCGTCACCGACGTGCACGAAGCGCAAGCCGCTTACGACCTAACCTATGCCTATATGCTTGGTTTGGAAGCTGCTTTAGATATTAGTTATGAGTCTTTAGAACAGTTAACTGGTCAGCGCTATGACAGATTGGCTGCTTTAAAAGCCGATGTGGCTATGGAACAACCTGAGAATAATGTTGAGCAGTGGGTTGAGTCTGGCTTAGAAAAATATGTTGGTGTGTTGCTAGCGGAAGCCGGCAAGGACGCGGTGCAAATGCAACGTAACGCTGCTCGTTCTAATCACCTACCGACAGCAACCTTAGTTGCTAGCTACAGCAAGGCCGAACAAGCACCATTCGGCACCGCAACAGATCCTATGGATAGTGAGGCTAAGGTTGTAGGAGTGCAGTTCTCTATGCCATTACTAGCTGGTGGTTCACTTTATGGTCAAAGCAAAAAAGCCGCTCATCAGTACGCAGCGGTTGAGCTGAACGCAGAAAAGCAGCGTCGTGATGTTAAACGTAGCGTGCGTAGCTTGTATCGTCAGTCACAAACTGACAGCTTGAATGTTAAGGCTCGTAAGCAGTCTATTGTATCTGCAAAGAGTGCTTTAGAGGCGACTGAGACAGGTTACAGAGTCGGTACTCGTAATATTGTAGAAGTGTTGAACTCACAGAAAAACTTATACGGTGCACAGCGTGACTATGCCAATGCGCGTTACGATTACATTATTAACATGCTCAACCTAAAGTTCTATGCGGGTACGCTTAATGAAACCGACTTGGTGACATTAAATCAACTGCTACAGCCAGAAGCATAAGTACAGCCATAGAAACGAAATTTCAAAGGCAGCCAAGCTGCCTTTTGATAAAAAAAGATGACATTTTCTCCAATTCTGGCAGAATAGCGCGCCTTTGTGTCCAAAAAATCGACACAGCATGAGTTCGAGCAAAAGCTCATTTCACCAATGTACTCAATGGGAAATAGACTATGCGTTATAAATCTGTCCATGACTTTTTAAATATAGTTGCCGAGCGCAACCCGGGACAACCAGAATATATACAGGCTGTTGCAGAAGTCATTGAGAGCCTGTGGCCATTTATCGAAAAGAATCCACGCTATGTAGACTATGGCCTGCTGGAGCGATTGGTCGAGCCCGAACGTATCATTCAGTTCCGTGTAGCTTGGGTTGACGACAATGGTGATGTCCAAGTGAATCGTGGCTATCGAATTCAACATAGCTCCGCCATTGGTCCATATAAGGGCGGAATGCGCTTCCATCCATCAGTCAATCAATCGGTATTAAAGTTCCTCGCTTTTGAGCAAACCTTTAAAAATTCATTAACTACCTTGCCTTTAGGGGCAGGTAAAGGTGGAGCCGATTTTGATCCTAAAGGGAAAAGTCGTGGTGAAATCATGCGCTTTTGCCAAGGATTTATGACTGAACTGTATCGCCATATTGGTGCTGAAACTGATATTCCTGCAGGGGATATTGGTGTTGGAGCACGTGAAGTTGGTTTTATGGCGGGTATGTACAAGAAGCTGACTAACCGTACCGACTGCGTGTTCACTGGTAAAGGCTTAAGCTACGGCGGTTCTTTAATTCGTCCAGAAGCAACAGGTTACGGTGCTGTGTACTTTGCAGAAGAAATGCTGCGTCATACTGGCCGTTCAATGGAAGGCATGACGATCGCAGTTTCGGGTTCTGGTAATGTTGCCCAGTTTGCCATTGAAAAAGCCATGCACTTAGGTGCACACGTAGTCAGTGCCTCTGACTCGGCTGGTACGGTGTATGACAAAGACGGCTTTACACCAGAAAAGCTAATGACTTTGATGAAAGTGAAAAACGAACAGTATGCTCGTATTTCAGATTACGCCGCCGAAGTTGGCGCTGAGTATATGGCTGGCAAGAATCCTTGGAGTCTTGATGTTGACGTCGCTTTACCTTGCGCAACTCAAAATGAGCTGTGCATAGAAGACGCTAAGCTGTTGGTTCAAAATGGTGTTCAGTGTGTTACTGAAGGTGCGAATATGCCTTGTAGCGCAGAAGCAGTTGCTTATTTTGATACTCATAAGGTACTTTATGCACCGGGCAAAGCCAGTAATGCCGGTGGTGTTGCTACTTCAGGCTTGGAAATGAGCCAGAACGCCATGCGTATCTCTTGGAAAGCAGAAGAAGTTGATGCTCGTTTACTAGAAATCATGCAAGGAATTCATCGTTCATGCCTGCGCTACGGTACTCGTGAAGACGGTTCTGTCAGCTATGCTCAAGGTGCAAACATAGCGGGCTTCGTTAGAGTTGCAGATGCTATGCTAGCGCAAGGTATCGTTTAGCACCGATATTAAAGCGTAAATATTAAAGCGGGGTTTTCCCGCTTTTTTTACGCCTGCAGGATTCGAAAAAATAGAAAGGATTTCCCTAAATAATGATATATATATCGAACTGATTAATGTTATCTTAGTAATGGAGATATCACTTAGGGGGTAGTTATGCGATTTAAGAATTCCTCAAATGCTTATGGATTGGTAAGCATTAGCATGCACTGGATAGTAGCAGTTGTTGTGATAGGTATGTTTGCTGCTGGTATCTGGATGGTAGATTTAGGCTATTACGATACTTGGTACCATAAGGCGCCAGCATTACACAAGAGTGTCGGCATACTGTTATTTATGCTGATGTTAGTACGAGTTGTTTGGCGGTTTTCTACGCCACAACCAAAGCCTGTGGCTAGTCACAACACATTAATTCGTTTAATGGCCAAAGCAGGACATGCAGTTATATACCTTATGCTATTTGGCATTATGATTTCAGGCTATCTGATATCAACCGCTGACGGTGTAGGCATTCCAGTTTTTGGTTTATTTGAAATACCCGCTACGCTTTCTGGTATGCCTGATCAGGCAGACCTTGCAGGTGTAGTACATGAGTACCTTGCATGGGGCTTAATGGCAGTAGTATTAGGGCATGCATTGGCAGCGTTCAAACATCATTGGTTTGACCGTGATGTAACGTTAGTACGTATGCTTGGAAAGAGCACTCGTAAATAATAATTATCGGTCTGAATTGACCAAACTTTAAACAGGTTAGGAGAAAATAATGTTTAAGAAAATATTAACTGCAACAGCGATGTCTTCACTTCTATTCGTTAGCTCTGCTTTTGCAGCAGACTATAAGTTCGATATCGAAGGCCAACACGCTTTTATTAATTTTAAAGTAAGTCACCTAGGCTTTAGCTGGATGTACGGTACTTTTAAAGACTTTGATGGTAGCTTCACTTATGACGCTGCTAAGCCTGAAGCAAGTAAAGTGAATGTTGTTATTAAGACTAACAGCGTTGACACCAACCATGCAGAGCGTGATAAGCACGTTCGTGGTGCAGACTTCTTGAATGTGAGTAAGCATCCAGAAGCACGTTTTGTGTCTACCTCAGTAAAATCTACTGGTGAGAACACCATGGATATTACCGGTGATTTAACCTTAAATGGTGTTACAAAGTCTGTTGTTATTAATGCAGATAAAGTAAATGAAGGTAAAGACCCATGGGGTGGATACCGTGCAGGCTTCTCTGGTACTACTAGCATTATGATGAAAGACTTTAATATCAAAATGGACTTAGGTCCTGCTAGCCAAGAAGTTACCTTTACCTTGTCGGTAGAAGGTGTTCGTAAGTAACTTACGAAATAACAGATGAGTATTGAAAAATACTCATACATAAAAAAAGCGGCTAATTAGCCGCTTTTTTTATGTCTATTGATTTACGGAACGATTGTCTTTACAGAGCTACACCAGTAAATAACCACCATCAACGTTAATCGCGGTACCCGTAGTGTAGCTGGAAGCCTGTGAAGCTAAATACAGCACAGTACCTGCCATTTCCTCGGGCATGGCCACTCGCTTCATCGGAATATGCATCAGTGCCATTTTTAAAATAGCGTCGTTGCTGGTTAAGGCACTGGCAAACTTGGTGTCGGTTAAACCAGGTAGTAGGGCGTTAACACGAATACCTAAAGTGGCACATTCCTTTGCGAAAGATTTAGTCATAGCGATAACGGATGCTTTGGTAATGGAGTAAATCCCTTGCATATCACCAGGGGTAACACCGTTAACCGAAGCCACATTAATAATGCTACCACTACCGCCTTTTTTCATTAACTTAGCACCAGCGATGCTCATAAAGAAATAGCCACGGATATTTACATCCACAGTTTTCTGGAAAGCATTTAAGTCAGTATCTAGAATGTGACCAAAATAAGGGTTAGCGGCAGCGTTGTTAACTAATATATCTAACCGTCCATGCTGAGCTTCAATTAACTTAAAGGTTGCTTCGATTTGGTCCATCTCGCCAATATGACAGGCTAAAGCTTCAGCGCTGCCGCCGTCGCTTTTGATTTGATCAGCGATGGTTTGGCAGTCTTCTTTTTTACGGCTAGAAACAATGACATGTGCGCCGGCGCCGGCCAGTAACTTCGCAATGGCTGCACCAATGCCGCGACTGCCGCCAGTAACTAGGGCTACTTTTCCATTAAGGTCAAAAAGTTCTTTTGGGTTCATAATAATTCCTAAGATTGTCAATTTGCTTATTATTAGAGGTGGTTAGCGATAGGTAATAAACTTATTACCCAGCACACTTAAATGTTGTTGTTCGTTAAAGCTAGCAAGGCTAACTCGCTCAGGACTGCTAGAAGAATAAAGCAGTTGGCTAATGCCACCATTAACAAGAGTCCAATTTAATTCAAATGTTTTTTCTGAGCTTAAATCTAAACAATGCTGAGCCATAACGCTGATGGGGCCGCCAGAAGTGAAGACAACAGTGTTTTTACCGTCTGCTTGTGCAATTAAGTCGGCTAAGCCTTGGTTAACGCGTGCATTAAAAACAGCCCAAGATTCTTTGTAATCTTTGTCAAAGTTACCACTGACCCAGCGCTCAATCGCCTTAACAAATAACTCTTGAAAGGCTTTACGCTTATTGTTCTTGGTTGCAAGCCAAGCACCTAGGGCTGCTTTATTACTAAATTTCGGAAAGGCCTTAGCAATAATCTCATCAGAATCAAACTCATTAAAATTTGACTCTTCAGTAATATTGCCATAGCTGTGCCAGTGCTTTTGTGCCCCTTGCATTGTTTCTATATGACGTTGCATACGACCATGCACTACTTTATGTGCTTCGATGCCACGTGCTGCCAAGGCTTTACCAATATGTTCTGCTTGTTGGTGGCCTAGTTGCGAAAGCTGGTCGTAGTTTAATTTATAAAAACCAGCTTGGCTGTGACGAACTAAATAAATGGAAGCCATAGAGCTATCTTCTACTCTGTTTGATTGTTTTTTTGCAACGATAGTTTAGATAGTGCACAAAAATCCAAAAGTTTTTAAAGGCTTTGTTGTCTGTTTGCTTGTGGTGGTAACGATAGTAGATTTGTTGTGCAATCACCGCTAAACGAAACAATCCAAAGACTTCATAAAAAGGCCAGTTGGTTTTATCAAAACCCATTTTGTCGCAGTAATAATCAACTATTTCCTGTCTGGTTAACATGCCAGGCAAGTGCGTCGGTTGGCGGCGAATAGATAGCATAAACTTATCGTCGGTAGCTTCTACCCAGTAAGCCAGCGCACCGCCCAAGTCCATTAATGGGTCGCCTAAAGTCGCCATTTCCCAGTCTAATACACCAATAATATCGCTTGGATCATCTGCATTAAGTACGAGGTTGTCCATGCGGAAGTCGTTATGTATTAAGCAAGTAGCAACGTCATTCGGCTGGTTTTCTTGCAGCCATAACATGGTTTTTTTAAAGCTAGGCACATTCCACGTTTTCGCTTGAACGTAGCGCTTACTCCAACCCTCTACTTGGCGTTGTACATAACCTTCGCCCTTGCCTAAGTCAGTAAGGTTGGCCGCTTTAATATCGACTTGGTGCAGGTCAATTAGTTTGTCGATGGCTGAGTAGCAAAGGTTGCGTGCTTGCTCTGGCGTTATACGCATTCCTTTAGGTAGGTTGCCACGCGGAATAATTCCACGCATGCGCTCCATAATATAAAAGTCACCACCCAGAACACTGTGGTCATCGCAAAAAGCAATCATCTTTGGAACGTAGGGATACACGGGCTTTAAGCGGTCCATAACGCTGTGCTCGCGTTTCATATCATGAGCGCTAGCGGCTTTTTGGCCAGCCGGGGGACGACGCAAAATTAAATCATTATCGGGGTAACTGTCTGCATACTTCAAATGGTAGGTTAAGTTAGAAGCGCCACCTGAAAACTGTTTAACTTCGGGCAGATCATCACCAAAGTCATAGCCTTGTATTTTTAGCCATTGGTGCACTTTATTAATATCAAAGGCATCGCTGTCTCTTAGGGTTTTAGCTTGGTCGATAAATTGATCAGTCATAATATATGGCTTCTAAATTATTATATTTAACGTTTTTCTCGTTTTTTCAAAGCATATGCCATGCTTAGCATTTGTTTTCTATAAAGAAAGGGTAAGTAGCGCTTAACAAAATACGCTTTGCGTCCAACCGGATGAGGGTTGCATATCATTTTATTTTTTAACATAGCTTGGTAGGCTAAGTCAGCAATTTCTTCCCCAGAAAGTTCTGACTTGTCGAATACTTTGTCAACAAACTTAAGCATGTCAGGGTCTGAAGTTTTCATACTATTAGCTAAATTAGTGCGGAAAAATCCCGGACATAACGCCATTACGCCAACACCGTAAGGCATAAGTTCATAATGCATGGTTTCGCTGATGGCAATGACCGCTGCTTTACTAGCGTTGTATGACGCCATAGAGGGGGCAGATAATAAGCCTGCCAAAGACGCCACGTTGATAAAGTTACCTTTACCTTGCGTCTTAAATAATGGGGTAAAGGTACGACAGCCTAAAGCCACACCTTTTAAATTAATATCAATAATCCACTCCCACCACTCCCATTCGCCCGCATCAATACGATCACCAGTAGCCACGCCTGCATTGTTAACGACAACATCCAGACCACCCCAGCGCTCTATAATGCAGCCGCGTAATTGATTCCATTCAGCCTCTTTGCGCACGTCCAATGCGTAAATGAAGCCTGAGCCACCGGCTTGTTCAATCAGTGTTAAGGTTTCTGCTGCACCTTCTAGGTTAATGTCAGCAATGCAAATTTCAGCGCCTTCTTTGGCGAAACGCATGGCTAAAGCGCGGCCTAAGCCGCTTGCCCCACCAGTGATCAATACTTTCATACTATTCCTTCATGTATTTTTTATATTTCATCATTTCTATCTTGGCAATCACGCCACGGTGAACTTCATCGGGGCCGTCAGCTAAGCGTAGTGCACGGGCGGCGGTAAACAAGCCTGCCAACGGAGTGTCCATAGAAAGACCACCACCACCATGAATTTGCATCGCGGCATCAATGACTTCTTGTGCCATATTAGGGGCAGCTACTTTAATTTGTGAGATTTCACTCATAGCGCCCATGGCACCTACTTTATCGATCATCCAAGCAGCTTTTAAAGTAAGTAGTCTTGCTTGTTCAATTTTCATTCGAGCATTAGCAATAATGTCACGGTTGCCGCCTAAGTTAACAATAGGCTTGCGGAAGGCGGTGCGGCTAGCTGCACGCTTGCATAGCAGTTCCAAGGCCAGTTCAGCCATGCCGATTAAGCGCATACAGTGATGAATACGGCCAGGGCCTAAGCGACCTTGGGCAATTTCGAAGCCGCGGCCTGGGCCAGCAATTAGGTTACTAAGAGGTACGCGCACGTTATCAAAGAAAATTTCGCCGTGGCCGTAGGGTTCGTCATAGAAACCGAATACAGGCAGCATGCGTTCAACTATTACACCTGGGTGGTCGAAAGGAAATAGCACCATAGAGTGTTGCTGATGACGATGAGCATTAGGATCAGTAACACCCATGAAAATACCGACTTTACAGTTCGGATGACCAATACCGGTGCTCCACCACTTACGGCCATTAAGTACAATCTCGTCACCCTCAATAGTGGCTGTAGCTTCCATGTTAGTGGCATCTGAAGAAGCAACATCAGGTTCGGTCATACAGAAAGCAGAACGAATTTCGCCCGCTAGCAATGGTTTAAGCCATTTTTCTTGCTGTTCAGGGCTGCCGTACATTTCCAGTACTTCCATATTGCCGCTATCGGGGGCATTACAGTTAAATACTTCAGGGGCAAGAAATGAACGACCTGTAAGTTCAGCCAAAGGTGCGTACTCTAGTGTGCTTAAGCCGGCTCCCATTTCCTCATTAGGCATAAATAGGTTCCATAAGCCCTGTGCTTTAGCCTTTGCTTTAAGCTCTTCAACTATGGGTAAAATCACCCATTTATTGTCTAGGCTATGCAGTTCTCGCAGGTAGCCTTCTTCGACAGGATCAATTTCTTCTTTAATAAATTTTCTAACACGATTGATATAATCTTGTGCTTTAGCTGAATGCTGAAAGTCCATTTTAAAACCTCTTAACTGGAAATCTGTATAATCAGTGTAGGCACGAATTAACCATTATTAAAATGAATATTATTTATATGGTATTATACGTTTTTCTTATTTTTGTCTATGTTCCGATTTTTAATAAGCCTCTTAGACTATTTGATATTGTACTTTGGATATTAAGTCAGTTAATACTTGGTAGCGAACAGCTAAAAACTTTCTATAGTATGTATTGGAGCTGCTGGAGATTTTTATGTGGACAATGATAAAAACAAAGGAAGTTGTCTTTAGCCTAACTGAGCAACGGTCTCAGCGAATACTGCAAATTGCCATTGCCTGTTTTACAGCGGTAGGTCTGGCGAGTTTAGTTGCTAAAGGCTCTACACAACCTGTTTTATTGACTGCTATGTTCTTTTTGCTTGTATCGAGCGTACTTGCATGGCGCGGTAAAACTATTGCTGCAGCCACAGTATTGCTGCTGGATATGACTCTGATGCTGTCCGTGTTGGTATGGATTTCCGGTGGTGTCCATGACATCGGCATGCTCGGCTACCCTATGGTATTAGTGTTAGCAGCGATTCTTGGCAACACTGTTCTATTCTTGGGGTTATTAGCTTTAATTTTGCTGTACAGCTCGGTTGTCGTACTTCTCACTGTGCAAGGGATATTCATAATGGAATTCCCAGAGGTAACATATGCTCACGTGGTTTATGTCAATGGCATTTTATTGGTTACTGGCTTTGGCGTTTACCTGCTTGTGCGAGATTTACATACACTCATGGCTTCACTAAAAGAAGAAAACGCATTAGTAAAGCAAAGAGAACAGCAGATAGTCGATCTTGCCAATCAAGATCAGCTTACAGGTTTACCTAATAGACGATACGCAGAAAACAGTTTTCCTGCACTGGCCAAGTACGCACAGAAAAACAAACAAACATTAGTGGTCTATTTTTTTGATTTGGATAACTTCAAACCCGTAAACGACTCATTAGGGCATGCCGCCGGGGATGAGTTGTTGCAGCAGTTGGCCTCGCGGTTACAGGAAATGGCTGAAAAGAACGATATTCTAGCTCGCTTTGGGGGTGATGAGTTTCTTTGGTTAAAGTCGATTGAAGCTAAAGATGAGCAAGACTTCGAGCGAAAAGTTATTGCCAATGCACAAAAGCTCTTAACCACTGCCTTGCAATCATTTTTTATAATGCAGAACAAAATAGATATTACGGGATCGGTAGGGATTGCCGTAGCGCCAAGAGATGGTGACTGCTTTTTAGAGCTTTGCCGATCATCTGATTTGGCTATGTACCACGCTAAGACTAAAGGTCGTAACACCTTTAGTTTTTATTATGAAGACCTAAATCGCGTTAGTGTTGACCGCTATCAGTTGCTTAAAGCCATGCGTAACACTTTAAATAACAAACAATTCGAAGTCTGGTATCAGCCGAAAATTAATTTAATGACTAATAGGGTGGAAGCTTGTGAAGCGTTGATTCGCTGGCCCCAAAGTGATGGTAGTTTTATTACCCCAGACCGATTTATTCCGGTAGCAGAAAGCAGCGGCCTGATCACAGAAATTGGCGCATGGGTTTTAGAGAAAGCCTGTTGGGATTGCATGCACTGGCGCGAGCAAGGGTTCAGTGATGTACGAGTGGCGGTAAACGTTTCTTATGTGCAGTTTCGAGCTGGAAAATTACCTCAGCTCGTTGAAAGAGTATTACGTAGAACTGGTTTGCCCGCGCAGCTGTTAGAGCTGGAGCTTACCGAATCATTGTTGATTAATGATGACTCTGAAGTGCAGAAGCAAATAGACGAACTTAATGAAATGGGAGTCAATTTGGCTATCGATGATTTTGGTACGGGCTATTCCAACCTAGGCTATTTACGCCGATTTAATGCACGCTCTATAAAGATTGATAAATCATTTGTAATGTCTTTGGGCATATCAGACCGTGATGAGCCCTTGGTGAAAGCGATGATTCAAATTGCCCAAAGCCTAGGCTTAGGTACCATAGCGGAAGGTATTGAAGACGAGGGCGCCTTACAGAAGTTGCGCGCTCTTGGATGTGAGCGCGGGCAAGGCTTTTACTGGTCACCTGCTTTACCAATAAAATCTTGGTTAGACTACCTTCGCCAGCAGGGTGGCCATCAAAAAACAGCCTATGCAGAGCAATTAAAGCTGCACTAAGTCTGAACTGGCTTTTTCTAGTAGCAGTATTTTTTCTTCAAGAGCTTCTAGTTTGGCTTGGGTGCGGCGTAAAGCATCGGCTTGCACATCAAACTCTTCACGGCTAACTAGGTTCGCTTTACTAATAAGTGCGTTTAATTGGCTTTGCATTAGCAGGCGCATATCAGCGGAAAGGCTGGGAAAAGGGCTTTGCTGTAAAAGCTTGTCTATACGTCCTCGAAATTGTTCAGAGTTCATAGCTGTTTCCATAAGATAAATAGGCCAAATAGTCTAACATAGGCATAGGTTTTAACTGATATCTCATTTAAAAAAGATTACAATACTATCCAAACAGATAAGCTACTATTAAATAACATAAGAATTAACCAAGGGGTCAAAAATGAAACTTGTCACCGCAGTGATTAAACCATTTAAGTTAGATGATGTACGCGAAGCATTGTCGGAAATTGGTATTCAGGGCATTACTGTTCTAGAAGTTAAAGGCTTCGGACGTCAAAAAGGTCACACTGAGTTATATCGTGGTGCTGAGTATGTGGTTGATTTTCTACCGAAGATTAAAATTGAAGTAGCAATTCAAGATGATCAGACTGACCAAGTTATTGAAGCTATTGTAAAAGCAGCTGGTACCGGCAAAATTGGTGACGGCAAGATCTTTGTTACGCCTCTAGAGCAAATAGTGCGTATTCGTACGGGTGAGTCAGGCCCAGACGCCATCTAGATTTGTTGTTACGCCAACAAAAAAATCGGGCTGCATTAAGCAAGCCCGATTTTTGTTATAGAAAATACTTTTCAATCGAATCAGTCGAAGTAGTACTCTTCTAAATTGCGCTCTAACTGCTTGCTCTCAAGGTGAGCTTCAATAGCACGGCGTGCTAATAGCTTTTTAGATGCAGAAGACTCTTTGTTGACCACTACGTTACCGTTTTGGTCGATGGATACAATTTCTTCGTGGGCAGATACTTTGCTGCTTGCAGACATGATAGTGCTTCCTTATACGTAATCACATTAATCCAGTTGTGATTTTTTTGTTATTGATGTGTAAACTAGGCGTCAGGTTTAAGATATAAGGAACGAATGCTTTGTTTGATTGAGTTTAAATGCGCAATTAATTCAGGCCCACGCTGGCGGGCAACAATGACCGCTAACATATCAATGACCATTAAGTGGGCGATGCGAGAGGTCATGGGTGTGAAACGCTCGGTATCTTCTTCAATATTAATGTAAATAGGTAAGTCAGCAATTTCGCTTAGGGTTGTTTTTGCCGGTGCGAGGCTAATTACTCGTGCGCCAGCTTGTTGTGCCAGCTGAACTGAGTGCAGCAAGTCTTTGGTGCGTCCGCTCTGTGATATTGCTACGACCACATCTTTATTAGATAAACCCACTGCAGACATAGCCTGCATATGCGGGTCGCTGTAGGCGATGGTAGATACTTGCAGGCGAAAAAACTTGTGCTGAGCATCAATGGCGACAGCACTGGATGCACCAAAGCCATAAAGCTCAACACGGTTTGCTTGGCTAATAGCGAATGCCGCATTAGCAATTTGTGGGCTGAGTAAGTGCTCTTTGGTTTGTTGTAGGCGTTGGATGGTGGTATCAGCAATTTTATTGCAAATTTCTTCAACGCTGTCGTCTTCTTCAATAGCAAAATGGCCAATATTATTGGAAATAGCCATTTCTTGGGCGACACGTACTTTAAACTCTTGAAAGCTATTGCAGCCAATGGCACGACAAAAACGGACGATGGTTGGCTCGCTGACTTGCGACTCTTGGGCAAGGTCAACAATACGCATATGAATGACTTGTTGAGCATTCTTCAATACATACTCAGCCACCTTTATTTCGGACTTACGTAATAAAGGAATGGCGGCAGAAATGTCGGCAAGTATTGGTTGTTGTCTCATTATCATGCTCCCAAGTAGGGTGCTCAGATTATACGCATTCTTGATTAATTGTCAGATATTCATACTTTACATAGGTTAAATAACCAACAGGTAAGTTTGCAGAGTGTATATATGTACAGCTTTTGCTACACTTGTCGCTGGTTAAAGCGGACACTTTATGGACACTTCATTACTTTTAGATCAATTAAACGACAACCAGCGCAATGCGGTGGCGGCCTCATCCAATCATCAATTAGTTTTAGCAGGTGCTGGCTCGGGTAAGACGCGAGTCTTAGTTCACCGTATTGCTTGGCTTATGAAGGTCGAAGACGTATCACCCTTTGCTATTATGGCGGTAACTTTTACTAATAAAGCCGCGAAAGAAATGCGAAGTCGCTTAGAGCCGCTATTAAGCATTCCTGCTGGTGGCTTGTGGGTCGGCACTTTCCATGGTTTAGCCCATCGCTTCTTAAAACTGCACTGGCAAGAAGCACGTTTACCACAGCATTTTCAAATTTTAGACAGTGACGATCAGCTACGTTTAATTAAGCGTTTGTTAAAAGAAGCCAACGTTGACGACACTCGCTATCCACCTAAGCAAATACAGTGGTTCATTAATGAGCAAAAAGACGAAGGTCGGCGTGCTGCTCATGTGATGCCATCGGGCGATGAGTTCAGCCGCAAGCTACAAGAAATGTACTCATTTTACGAAGAACATTGCCAGCGCCATGGCTTGGTCGACTTCGGTGAAATCCTACTAAGAAGCCATGAGCTTTGGTTAAATAATCCTGACTTGTTACAGCATTACCAAGGTCGTTTTCGTCATATTTTAGTGGACGAGTTTCAAGACACTAACAATATTCAGTACGCATGGATACGCTTGCTGGCCGGCGACAAAGTATCAGTCATGGCTGTGGGTGACGACGATCAAAGTATTTATGGTTGGCGTGGTGCTAATATCGCCAATATTCAAAACTTTCAGTCCGACTTTCCCGGCGCAGAACTTATTAAGCTAGAACAAAATTATCGTTCCACTAAAACCATTCTTGATGCCGCCAACGCTGTTATTACCAATAACACCGGTCGTTTAGGAAAAAATCTAACCACTGAAGGTGAAGATGGCGAGCAAATCACTTATTACAGCGCCTTTAATGAACAAGACGAAGCACGTTATATTGCCGAGCTAGTGCAAACCTGGGTTAGTGATGGTCGCTTACGTGAAGAGATGGCCGTGCTGTATCGCTCTAACGCACAGTCACGTTCTTTAGAGGAAGCCTTATTGCAAGCGGGCGTTCCTTATCGTATCTATGGTGGCCAGCGATTCTATGATCGCATAGAAATTAAAAACGCTTTGGCGTATTTGCGCCTATTGGTGAACCCCAATAATGACACCTCAGTTGAGCGTGTGATCAACGTACCTACTCGCGCTATCGGTGAGAAAACAATAGAACTGCTACGCACTATTGCCAGAGACCAAGGCTACTCTTTATGGGAAGCGGCCGAGTTTGCCGTGCGCCATGTCATGCTACCTAAGCGAGCGCTCAGTGCTGTTGATGGTTTCTTAGAACTGGTTGGTGAGTTAACGGTAGGCATTGAAAACTTAGAGCTGCATGAAATCATTGAGCAGGTGATCGAACAAAGTGGTTTGATTGAACATCACCGTAAAGAAAAAGGTGAAAAAGGCCAAGCACGTATTGATAACCTAGAAGAGCTTGTCAGTGCCGCCCGTCAGTTTACAGCCGAAGAAGCAGACCAAATAGAGGGCGAAGAAAGCTCACACTTAGTTCAGTTTTTAGATCGAGTTGCCTTAGATTCGGGTGATCAACAAGCCACTGAATTTGAAGATGCAGTGCAACTAATGACATTGCATGCCGCTAAAGGCTTAGAGTTTCCGCAAGTAGTGTTAGCCGGTTTAGAAGAAGGACTGTTTCCTCACAAAATGTCGATGGATGACCCCGATGGTTTGGAAGAAGAACGGCGCTTAGCTTATGTTGGTATTACTCGTGCTATGGAGAAATTAGTCATCACTAGCACCGAGACCAGACGTTTACATGGCGAAGAGCGTCATAATACTCCTTCTCGTTTTATCCGTGAGATACCAACAAACCTTATGAAAGAAGTGCGCTTAAAGAATACTGTTAGTAAACCTATGACGGCACGAACAGCGCGGGCGATTTTAACTGAAAATACGCCCTTTACTTTGGGGCAGCTGGTTTATCATGAGAGCTTTGGTGAAGGCACGGTTATGCAGTATGAAGGCCAAGGTAATGGCTTAAGAGTACAAGTGAACTTTGGTGGGGTTGGCAGTAAGTGGTTGGTTTTAAACTTCGCCAACTTACAGGCTATATAATAACAAAGGTGCAACCTGTGAAAAAAGTAATACTCGTATTGATAACCACCTTGACCGTATTGATCAGCGGTTGTAATCAAGAGAAAACTACTAGTAAAAATACCGACGAGCAGAAAATATTTCGCTGGAAAATGGTGATGGCGTGGCCGAAAAACTTCCCCGCGCTAGGTACCTCAGCGGAAGTATTTGCTAATAACGTCAATGCTATGTCTAACGGTCGCTTACAGATTAAAGTTTATGGTGCCGGTGAACTTGTGCCAGCGTTCGAAGTGTTTGATGCGGTTAGCCAAGGCACTGCACAAATGGGGCATTCCAGTCCGTATTATTGGAAGGGAAAAGTCACTGCTTCACAGTTTTTTACTACTACGCCTTTTGGTATGACAGCTTTAGAAATGAATAGCTGGATGCAACAGGCTGGTGGCCAAGAACTGCTGCAAGAACTGTACGATCCGTTTAACTTAGTGGTGTTTCCGATTGGTAATACGGGTATGCAAATGGCCGGTTGGTTTAATAAAGAGATCAACAGCATTAATGATTTAAAAGGTCTAAAGATGCGTATTCCTGGCTTAGGTGGTGAGGTGTTGGCTCGTGCAGGTGGTGCACCGGTTATGCTACCCGGCGGTGAAATTTTTACTGCCCTACAAACCGGTACAATTGATGCTACCGAATGGGTCGGGCCGTATAACGATCTAGCATTCGGTTTACATAAAGCCGCTAAATATTATTACTATCCGGGCTGGCATGAGCCAGGTTCGTTAATCGAATTATTAATAAATAAAGATGCTTACGCTGAGTTGCCAGAAGACTTAAAAGCGATTGTGCAAGTGGCTACACAAGCCACTAACCAACATATTGTTGCTGAAATGACAGCACGTAATATGCGCGCTTTAAAGGAGCTGCAGGATAAGCATGGCGTACAGTTGAAGGCATTACCTGACGAGGTATTGCTTCACCTGAGAACCATTTCTGAAGAGGTGTTGGCAGAAGTGGCGGCATCGGATGTCATGTCGGCAAAGGTATATGCTTCTTTAAAAGAGTATGCACAAGAAATTAAGGCTTATCATGAAGTCAGTGAACAAGCTTTTTTAAACGCCCGCTAGCAATAATTTTGGAAGCCTATGCCTATTTCCTCAAAGTAGGCTTCCATCTGCTCTATATCGTACTCACCTAAGCCTAGGTGGGTTAGAACGCCTGTTCTGATATTCTCCCACTCTAAGTCAACCTCCTGTTTGCCTAGAATGCTGTGGTTGCCACAGATGTGCTCCGCCAGCTTTAAAATAGCCAGCAACGTTTTGGCTTCGCTGTCAGGGGTGTCTTCAAAAAAATAACGACTGGCACTGTGATGCTCGGCAATTACTTCACACAATACTGCGGGCAGATTCCAAGACTTAGCAATGTAATAGCCAATGACGGCATGGTTTGTATTTAAGTGTCTGTTCTCAATATCGACCACCCGCAGCTCAGGATGGGCATAGGATTCTTCCATCACTTCTAAATAATTGTCGAAGCGTGCCATTAATAAGGGAATACCGCAGTTGTGAAATAAGCCCAATAGGTAAGCAAGGTCGGGGTTAGGAAAGCCCACTTGCTTAGCAATGTTTAAAGAAATTTGTGCGATGTCATTGGCGGTATCCCAAAAACGGTTCATTTGCACAATGCTTTCATCGGGCATTAGGCTTTTAATTGATAGCCCATTAATGATGTTCACGATGGAGTTTAAGCCGATTAGGCTGACTGCTTGTTGGACAGAGGTTATGCGGTTTTTTAAGCCAAAAAAAGCCGAGTTAACGACTTTTAAAACGGTGCCAGCTAAGCCTACATCTTGGCTGATGAGCCTGGCTATTTCTCTAAGGTCAGGGTTAGGCATTAACTGTTCCATCTGTAAATCCACAAGGATCTGTGGTTGCGGAGGAATTTTAATGCCCTGCATGATATGCATAATTTGTTCTTGGGAAAGTTCAGGATGCACTTTGATTGTCCTCTAAACCAAAACAAATAGACCGTTAAGATTACCAGCTTTGGCGTAGAAAGTTGCATGTTTCGGCTGGTGTTTTTGCAAAGATTTGTATCTAGCTCGTTAATCGATTGCTGGCATTTGAATGTTTAATAGGGCCGCTGTGCGCTTCAATAAGGAAAGTAATTCAATCAGGTGCTGGCGGCACTGCTGGCGAGAGCTTGTGTCTTTAGCATCGGCTTTCTGCCAGAGGACAATGCTGTCATCAATGGCTGCAAATAGGTGCTCCCATTCTTCAATAATAGCGTGTTTGTTGCCATGCAATAAACGTTGTAAGCCGCCACTGCCGTATTCAGACTCCTTTTCAGGCAAATACAGTAAACGAATGCCTGCAATAATGGCGGAAATATCTGCCCAGCTGGTATTGCTAAACTCGCTGCTATTTCCATTCAAGCGCTTACTTAGTAGTTCTTCTGAAATTAAATTTTGTGTAGCAATAAAGGCGGCTCTTAGCACCTGCTCTGGTTGAGAGCGCTGTAGGACAGAAGCATAATAGCCATTACTTGGTTCCCAGCGGCTTTGTAATCGCTGTAAGTTTTTTTGCAGTTGGTCGCTAACTAATTGTACGTATTGACGACGGCGATGATGATTTTGTACCGCCATTTGTCTTTCGTTTTTCACCGCAACAGCAAGGTCTTCTTTTACAATATCGTCATTGATAACCGCGGATGCAGTGTTGTCTTTCGCTAAAAAATCTTTTGGAGAACGCTTACCCTTCTCGCCCCACAACATAAACTCTAATGCGTGAAAGCCAAGGCTGACGTAACTCGGATCGGCAAAACCATGCTGTGATATCAAGCTGTCTGCAGTTAAAGGTAGAGCTAGGTCATTTACAATACCGCTATAAGGATAGCCTTCAACATAATCAATATAGCCGCCCTCTAGTGGCCAACTATCAATTAGCAATAATGTTTGCTCATACGATATTCCCTTTTTTAACCATTCAGGCGGATCGTTGATTGGTAGGCGAGAATATATAAGCGCTGACAGGTATGCATCGTAAGCAGCACGCCAAGCAGTTTGGGCTTCTTCCAAAGAGTCTTCAGTGGTTGTGTATAAAAATGCAGATAATTTAGCGTCGAGTTCTTGAGCTTTATGAGTAGCAAGTGAGACATCAGAGTAAACTTTAAGCTCTAGGTAAGAAGAGAAAGCACTGGTGTCCGCAGCAGAGTTTTGCCAACTCAATTGCTTGTTATCTACCTGTACATCCACGGTGGCTTGGTCGGGCTGACTACAAGCGCTTAGCATCAATAGGCTTACAGAGGTGAAAATCCAGCGTAAAGGTTTCATGACTTATCTCTTAAACTGATAATTGGCCACTGACGCGCCTTAGCAATGGCTTCTAATTTTGGACATGGATCAACAGCGATTGGATGATCAACAATTTCTAATAAGGGTAGGTCGTTGTGTGAGTCACTGTAAAACCAACTACCGGCCAAATTGTGTTTATGCTCTTTTAACCAATCTTGTAAGCGTATGACTTTCCCTAGGTGAAAACTTGGAATACCAACAATTTTGCCAGTATAGGCACCGTCAATAAGTTCTGGGTGCGGCGCGATAATATGTTCAATGCCTAGCATTTGTGCAATAGGGTAAGTGATAAAACCATTGGTTGCAGTAATAATTAATAGGGTGTCGCCCTGTTGTTGGTGTTTGGCAATAAGATCCCAGCTTTGCTGATGAATAATAGGGCGGATACACTCATTTAAGAAGCGATCGCGCATAAGCAGCAGCTCATCCAGTGGGAATTGGGTAAGAGGCTTTAAAGCGAACTCTAAGTACTCGTGTACATTAAGTTGACCAGCTTGGTATTGTTCAAAAAACCAATCGTTTTTTTGTTTGTACTCAATAGGGTCAACTAATTCGTTCTCAACTAAAAATTGCCCCCACGCGTGGTCACTGTCGCCATTGATTAAAGTATGGTCCAGATCGAAAATTGCTAATGCCACAAAGAATAACCTTAACTAAATAATTAACATGAAAAGTTGTCGCTATTCTACGAATAATTA
>SMEQ01000472.1_pt1 | contig 31920 bp, 33 predicted proteins | sample 2456281 | NCBI WGS metagenome assembly SMEQ01 (sample SAMN10132596, study PRJNA489261) | soil metagenome | isolation source: day1 antibiotic-loamy sand soil ammended with raw manure from dairy cow... | place: USA | collected 2015-04-01
TGTAAAAACTGTAGATAAGCAAAACCATCACAGCTTAAAAGCTTATTTCTAATCGCGCTTTCATACACTTTAATCAGCTCATCCGTGGCAGCGGTTATTGCTTGCTCGGGGAAGGCCTGTGCCACCAAACGCGTCCAGCTGCCGCGTTTATAAATATCTTCAAGCTTTATGTTTGGGTGTATTTTTAAGAAGTTAATTAGGCTTAACGGCAAACTTGAATCCGTTGCAAACTTACGAATCAAACCAACCAATCGGTTCAGGTTAACCGTCGCTTGGCGGATATTGCTCAGCACCATTTCTTGGGTACGTTTCGTTAGCTCAATTCGACAACCCAGTGGCGCATGTGGAAAGCCCTGCTTTATTTCATCACTAATAGCGCGATTAGTTTTACCGACCAACGCCCTAAACTTTTCAGCAAAATCATACTCGGGACGTGAGTTACCAACAAAGTCCAAAATCGTGCAGCACTCTTTATCATCAAACAAACGCAAACCACGACCGAGTTGCTGTAAGAAAATCGTTAAACTTTCCGTAGGTCGTAAAAACAACAACGTATCCACTTCTGGAATATCGACACCTTCGTTAAAAATATCCACAACAAACAACACATTGATTTGCCCAGAACGCAGTGCCTGTTGTTTTTGCTGACGCTCACTGCTGTTGTCGCTGGTGAGCACATCACTTTTGATACCCTTAAGTAAAAACTGTTTACTCATAAAGTCCGCATGTTCACGACTCACACAGAAGGCTAAGGCTTTAATGTTGCCAATATCGGTGACAATTTCTTGCAAACTCTGCAGGATTTTATTCACCCTTGTATGGTTGTGCGTATACAGATTAGTCAGCTGAGCGATGTCGTAACGCCCACGGCTCCAAGGAATGCTGCGTAAGTCGGTGTCGTCATCAATGGCAAAATATTGAAAAGGTGATAGATGTCGTCTATTGATAGCTTCAGGCAAACGAATTTCAGCCGCTATCACACCACCAAAATCGGCCAATATATCGCTGCCATCATGACGCTCTGGGGTGGCGGTTAAGCCTAATAAAACCTTCGGAGTAAAATGCTCAAGCACTGCACGGTAACTGGCGGCAGCAATGTGATGTACTTCATCAATAACGATGTAGTCATAATAATCAGTGGACAAAGACAAATCTTCTAGCTGATTATTCAGAGTTTGAATTGAGGCAAACAGCTGTCGATAGTGCGTAGGCCTTTCCCCGCCCACCCAAAGCTCACCAAAGTTACTGTCACGCAAAACAGCACGGAATGATGCTTGTGCTTGCTTAAGTATTTCTTGGCGATGGGCAACAAATAAAAACGTTGCATCAGGTTTATCACGCAAAAATCGAGCAAAGTCGAAAGCAGAAATAAGAGTTTTTCCTGTACCTGTTGCTGCCACGACAAGATTGCGAAAGCGCTGATGTAAATCACGCTCTACCCTAAGTTGTTCTAATATTTCCTGCTGGTGTGGGAAAGGCTTTAAATCAAAGAAGTAAGTACTTGTATCGGAGTGACTACCTCGTGCTTCTTGCAGAGCTGTATTCAGCTTTTCTCTACTTTCAAATTCACCATCAAACTGTTCAAAATCATTCGACGCCCAGTAGGTTTCAAAGGTGCTCAGCGATTTTTCAATGATGTGTGGGATTTCTTGTGATGTTATTTTCAGATTCCACTCAAGTCCACTGGTTAACGCAGATTGTGATAAATTCGAAGAGCCAATATAGCCTGTATGAAAGCCCGTATTTCGTAAAAATAAATAGCTTTTAGCGTGTAGCCTTTCTCGCTGGGTGTTATAGCTGAGCTTCACTTCTGTGTTAGGCAAAGCAGCTAAAAACTCTACGGCTTTAGCATCGGTCGCGCCCATATAAGAGGTGGTAATCACTTTGAGCCGACGGCCACTGCGAGTAAACTCTTCTAATTCTTTACGAAATATTCGTATGCCTGTCCACTTAATAAAAGATACTAGCCAGTAAATTTTATCTGATGACAGAATTTCACGTTTAAGCTCAGTTTCTAACGACAGCCCTGCATTGCTTCCACAAAACAGCTCACTCTGAGTCAGCCCAGTCAGCGGGAAAATATCTTCTACATATTTTTTTAGATCAGCCGCAACAGGATTTTCCAGCGTATATAAAGCGGTTAAGATTTTACCTTGGCTGCTGAGCAAGTTTTCATCGAAGAAGTCTTTATCGTCCATCTGCTCTTTGAGCCACAGCAGCAGTTGGTTGGCTAGATTAATTTGTTCTTGCAGCTGGTTATCACCACTGGCCACCGAGCCCACGGCAAACTCTAAAATGCCACTTAAAAACCGCGACAGCCAGACTGAAGCCTCAGCAGACTCTATGCTGCGCTCGCCGACATAAAACTTTTCGCGATTTAAACGTGACTCAACCAACTGGGTAATCAGCTGCTCATAAATCCCTATTTGTTGCATTAAATATCCTTCAGCTTAAGAGCTCTCAGCTTCTTTATTAGATTTAAACTCATGTTACCGGATATTTTAAAAATTAGTGACTACTGCTGCTGTAACGGAGTTGAATGCTCTGTATATTGAAGCATGACTTTAAATTTTTACGATAAATATTAGTACCATCCAATCCTATGAGTTACACAACATGCTGCAGGCTATAATCCAAGAAGAACCCACCGGCTGCGGTATTGCTGCGGTGGCAAACATTTTAGGTAAGTCTTACGCTGAGATGAAGTCAATCGCCAATGGCATGGGGATTTATGCCGAGGACGAGTCGCTATGGTCAGATACTAACTACGTCCATAAGCTGTTGGCTAGTGCTGGAGTTAATTGTTCGCCAACAGAAACTCCATTTGAATCTTGGCAGCAGTTGCCAGACTTAGCCTTGTTAGCTATCAAACATCATCAAAAGAATAGTAAAAACTTCTGGCATTGGGTGGTATTTAAACGAGCTAATGGTGAACCTGTGGTTTTAGATTCTGCCAGCTATTTGCCTGCAAACATTCGTACCGATTTTTCAGACATGCAGCCAAAGTGGTTTATTAAAGTAGTTAAGCATCCATTGCTGCCTACAGACAATCGTAAATAAGAATAAATAATTTGAAGGTAACTCTATGCAGACTAAGCCATTAACACTGCGGGTAGTGCGCGAGTTGTTACTCGACAAAAACTCTGCGCAAGCACATCTAAGTGCTGCTAGCGGCATGTGGATCGCAAATGGCACATTGTATGTAGTGGCCGATGATGCGCTTGAACTGGGCGTGTTTGCTATGCACAGTAAGCTGCCTGGTCATACCTTAACCATTATTCCAGGTACATTGCCCTGTGATGCCAAGCTGCGTAAAGCGGCAAAGCCTGACTTTGAAAGTTTGACCTTTATACCTGCATGCGAACATTATCCCTCCGGCGCGTTATTGGCGTTTGGCTCAGGCTCTACCGAGCAGCGCAAGCGCGGTATGATTTGGCCGTTTAACGCACAACACAAATTAGTTAATAAACCACAGATTTTTGATTTAAAGGCGCTGTATGAGCCACTTGAGCAGATTTTTTCCGATCTAAATATCGAAGGCGTGCTAATGCAGAGGGATTGCTTAAAGCTGTGGCAACGAGCGAACAATCAACATAGAAATAACGCGGTAATTGAGTACGATGCAGCCGTTTTATATGCCCTAATACAGGCTAAACCACAGGGTAATCTAAACCTACAGCCACAACATATTGAGCATTACGATTTAGGCGAAGTAGCCGGTGTTCCATTAACTTTTACTGATGCGTTTGCTTTGCCTGATGGCGCTTGCCTGTTTTCCGCTGCAGCAGAAAACACTGATAACAGTTATGCTGATGGTGAATGTGTGGGTGCTGCAATTGGCTTGATTGATCAACAACGCCAACTACGTTGGATTCGTTCAGCAAGCCCCACCTATAAAATTGAAGGTATTAGTGCACAACAACAAGGCTCGCAACTACAAATATGGCTAGTAAGCGATGCCGACAACCCCAATGTACCCGCCAATTTATTAGAAACAACTATCGATTACTCGTTTTAAGAAATGGATTTAAGCTAGATAGATGCTTCACCCTGTTTGTTTTCACACTGAGTAAATAAAAATAGCTAATTGCAGACATTAAGCACACTGTAGTAATGGCGGTTAATAGGTTTCGTATAAAACTTTTCGTGCCTGTTGCGCTCTTAACTATTAGCGTAGCACCGCTCAATTTATTGGCAGGAGAACGACATGGATGACAAAAAACTGTATCAACAAAAAATGCAGGCTCAATTAGATGTGTTGAAAGCTGAGCTAGATAAGCTCAAAGCCAAAGCTTCAAAAGCTAACGCTGAAGCTAAGTTAGAAATGAACAAGCACATCAAAGAAATCGAAGTAAAGATTGAAGAAGGCAAAGATAAGCTGCACAAACTTGCTGACTCAACCGACGACGCTTGGGAGTCCGCTAAAAACAATATAATGTCTAAGCTATCCTCTCTTAAAATTAGCGTTTCTGACGCTGTTAAAAAGTTTAAGGATTAACCGTTTTTAATTCTTCCCTTGTAGCAGTGCAACGCTTGTAGGCTGCTGTTAATAATGGCAGCTAATGCTAATTACTGTTAACACATAAAGCCTTAATTACTTAAAAAATGGAGTTTCTTATGTCGAATGTATTAGGTCCGCTAACAAAAGTTATCGGTATTGTGCTGGCTGTTATTGGTGCTGGTCTTGTTATCTGGGGCTATCAAATGTCTGACTCTGTTGGGTCACAAGTGACCGAAGCTGTCACCGGTGCTGCAACCGACAAGGTAATGTATTACTACATAGCCGGCGCTGCCAGTTTTGCTGTTGGCTTATTCCTTACACTTAGAGGCTAAGTCCACTATTGGGGGGGTTAATACTTGCGCTCAGCAGTGCTTTTATTAACCCTCTTTATTTCACCTCTCTAAGTTTCTGCTACTACAAAACCTTCTTTACTACTTCATTACAAACCATACAAAAGCGCTTAATTGCTTGTTTTATAGCCTTTTTCTTATACAAAACCTTCAAATACCTATACATCACCCCTAAATACTTATACAAAACAGTTTGACTTGTACAACCATAAAGCGCAAAAATGCAGTTATGCACTTAACGCTATCAAGGTTTATCAATGTCTACTATGTATCCGCCTTTAGCTGATCGTTTCAATACCGACCAACGTATTCCTGTCGGCATCAGTTCCTGCTTAATGGGCGAGCCGGTACGTTTTAACGGTGGCCATAAGCGCTCGACTTTTTGTACCGACACCCTAAGCCAGTACTTTGATTTTATTTCCATCTGCCCTGAAGTGGCTATTGGTATGAGTACCCCGCGCGAGCCTATTCGCTTAGTCAGTGAAGATTCTAAAGACCAAACAGTGCGTGCCAAGGGCGTTGTCGATAACAGCATTGATGTGACTGATGCTTTGGCGGAATACGCCAAGGAGCAAGCGGTTAAACAAGCGCATTTGTGTGGTTATATTTTTATGCAAAAAAGCCCCAGCTGTGGCTTGTTTGGGGTAAAGCGTTACTTAAGCAATGGCTATTCAGAAGGCAGCACCCGCGGTATCTATGCCGATGTATTTGCGAAAGCCCATCCGTTAATACCGTTAGAAGAAGCTGGTCGTTTAACCGATGCTGGCCTGCGTGAAAACTTTATGACACGTGTTTACACCTACCATGACTGGCACCAATTTAAAGACGCTGGCATAGATGCTCAGGGCTTAATTGAATTTCATTCCCGCTATAAATACTTAGTGATGGCGCACAGCACCAGTCACTACAAATCTATGGGGCACTTGTTGGCTAACTTACGTGACGCCGATATTGACGTTTTAGCGCAAGAGTATTTTGTACAACTCATGACCGCTATCGCCAAGCCTGCCAGCCGCAAAATGCACACCAACACCCTAATGCACTTACAGGGCTACTTAAAGAAATTAATTTCAAGCAAAGACAAAGCCGGATTAAGCGAAATTATCAGCCAATACCATCAGGGTATTGTGCCCTTAGTCGTACCGCTGACTATGCTCAAACATCATTTGAGAACCCACACCCTTATGAACTTGGTTTGCGTAACACACTATGAATAATTCTGAAGAAAAAGCCTTATACCCTATTCGTGAACTTTCCAGCTTAACCGGTGTTAACCCAGTGACGCTGCGCGCTTGGGAAAGGCGCTATGGCATTATTAAGCCCGAGCGTACGCCTAAGGGACATCGTTATTACACCGATGAGCACGTGCAACTGGTACTGCAAATTCTGTACTGGTTAGAACAAGGCTACCCCATCCGTGAAGTAAAACTGCTGATGAAATAAAAAGCCAATACATAGACGAACTCTGGAATGCGGGTTTCGCCAGTTATCCTTTTGCTGTCTATTACGAACGCTGCATTGTGCCGGTGCTTAATTTCTTACGCAGTAACAGCACTCGCCATGTGGTTATTAACGCTTTAGAAAACATGCTTAAGCGCAAATTAGGTGCCCTGCTTTTACTGCAGCAGCGTCACAATAAAGGCGATTTATTATTGCTGGTTACTAACCACGAACAAGCTGAAATTGATACCTTAGCCTGCGCTGGTGCACTAGGCGCTGCGGTGTTCCGTGTTGAGTATTTTGGTGCTATGACCACCCCTGCCGACCTTGAATTAGCGCTTTCTATTGTGCCTGCCGCTAACGTGTGGATTAACTTCCACCCCTTAACTTCTGAGGGGCAACAGCTGCAATGGCAAGAGTATTTAGCTGAGAGCACGCTAACTCACTACTTAACTGGCACAGTGCCAAGCTTTGACAACAACCAAGAAAACCTGCACCTGCTTGAAGGCAACCTTTCTAACCAAGTACGTACCTTTATTACGGGTGATGCCCTATGACACAACTGGTTTGGTTTAGAACGGATTTACGCAGTCGTGATAATCCAGCGTTATCGGCCGCTTGCCATAATAAAAAAGACGCCGTTATGGGTGTGGTCTTTGTGACTGAAAAACAGTGGCAAATTCACGGCCTAGGCCCACGCAAAATCCAGTTAATAAAGAACGCTATGCTTGAGCTAAAAGAAGAACTGGCTCTACTTAATATACCGCTGTTAATTATCAATGCAGATACTTTCGATGACTGCGTTCACAGCCTGCAAAGAATTATTACACAGCTAGATATAAGCAGTGTTTTTTTTAATATCGAATACGAAATCAACGAACGCCGGCGTGATATTGAGTTCAAGCGCTGGTGTCGTGAACAGCACATAGCCGTTAATCAGTATCATGACCAGTGCGTAATACCACCAGGCGAAGTACTGACTAAACAGGACCAGCCTTTCAAAGTATTCACGCCTTTTAAACGTGCTTGGATAGCCAAAGCAGAAGGTAGAATTTCCGTACCACTGCCGCAACCTGAACAGCGCTCCGCTGCCATTCAACAAGCCTTAACGGATTTGATACAAGCGCAGATTAAAACCGCTGACATCAAACAGGTATTAGACCCACTTTGGCCGGTTAGTGAAGACGAAGGCCACCAGCGTTTAAATGACTTTGCTGAAGAGCGTGGTGCTCAATATCAGCAGTTACGTGATATTCCTAGCGCGGATGCCACCAGCCGTTTATCGGTTTATTTGTCGCTGGGGTTAATTTCACCACTGCAATGTTTGCATGTGGCCTTAATTCATAACAGCGGCCAGTTAGCCGGTGGCAGCCTAGGTTTTGACACCTGGATTAACGAGCTTATTTGGCGTGAGTTTTACCGTCATTTGTTAGTCGCCTTTCCAAGGTTATGCATGCATAAGGCCTTTAAAGAAGAAACAGAACAAGTGCAGTGGCGCAATAGCGAAGCCGACTTTCAAGCTTGGTGCGAAGGCCGTACTGGCTACCCCATAGTCGATGCTGCCCAACGCCAACTGCTTACCGAGGGTTGGATGCACAACCGCCTGCGTATGGTCAGCGCTATGTTTTTAACCAAGCATTTATTAATTGACTGGCGCAAAGGCGAAGCATTTTTTAACCAATGGCTCCTGGATGCAGACCTTGCTTCTAACAATGGCGGCTGGCAGTGGAGTGCGTCCACGGGTGCCGATGGTGCGCCCTACTTTCGTATTTTTAACCCCACCACTCAGTCACAACGCTTCGATGCTAAGGGTGACTTTTTGGTGAGTTACTTGCCACAGCTTGCCAAATTACCGGCAGCAGCTAGGCACGAACCTTCTGCACAACAGCGCCAGCTTTATGATTACCCAGCACCTGTGGTCGAGCATAAGTTCGCCCGCCTGCGTGCGCTTGAAGCCTTTAAAAATTCTATGAACACAGCCAATACCGGAAGCTATGATGTCGAATAATAAATCGATAACACCAGAATCTATAGAGAAAAGCCCTGAGCGCTCACAGCGCTGGCTTAACATTCTGCGCTGGTTTGACTCAGAAGCAGGCACAGACAAAGAGATGACCAGTACCGAGTTTAATTGGGTGCGGGTGATTCCATTTTTGCTATTACATTTGCTGTGTTTACTGGCGTTTTTTGTGCCAGTAAGTACCACCGCCGTCGTGGTTTGCTTAGCGCTATTTTGGCTACGCTTATTTGCTATTACTGGGTTTTATCACCGTTACTTTTCCCATGGTGCTTTTAAAACCAACCGTTTTTGGCAGTTTTTGTTTGCCTTAATTGGCAATATGTCGGCGCAGCGTGGCGCACTTTGGTGGGCGGCGCATCATCGCGCCCATCATCAACATGCCGATTCCGAACAAGATTTGCACTCACCGGTACAGCGTGGTTTCTGGTGGAGTCACTTAGGCTGGTTTACTTGCGACGCATCATTCAAAACGCAATACCACCGCATTAAGAAACTTGCACAGTTCCCTGAATTGGTTTGGTTAAACCGTTACGACAGCTTCGCCCCATTCTTATTAATTGCGCTGCTCTACCTTGCTGGCGAATGGCTGGCGGCTTCTGCCCCGCAACTTAACACCAACGGCTTGCAACTGGTGGTCTGGGGCTTCTTTATCTCGACTGTGCTGTTGTTCCACTCGACGGTCACTATTAATTCTTTGGGTCATATTTGGGGTAGCAGACGCTTTAACACCAAGGACGACAGCCGTAACAATCCATTTCTAGCCTTACTGACCATAGGCGAGGGTTGGCACAACAACCACCACCGCTGGCCAGTGTCCGCCCGCCAAGGTTTTTACTGGTGGGAAATCGACATTACTTACCTAATTTTAAAAGGCATGAGCTGGCTGGGCATTGTCTATGACTTGAATCCCGTACCCGTGAACGTACTGGAAGAAGGTCGTACGGCCACTACTGGAAAAGCGAACATCAGTAAAACGGGAGAGTCATTATGACTGCTAGCTCTATGCAGAATCAGGACGAGCTAAAGCGTTTTAAGTCTCTGTATCAACAGCTAAACCGAGAAACTATTACGCCAGAGCTGATTAGCAGCTGCTATGCCGACGACATTGTTTTCCAAGACCCTTTTCATCAAGTGCATGGGGTAAAAAAACTTACTGAATACTTTGTTTCTATGTACAGCAACGTCGAACACATCAGCTTTAATTTCACCAATAGCTTGCACGCAGATGATCGCAGCATGCTGCGCTGGACGATGAAGTTCAGCCATCCACGCATACGCAATGGCGAGCAGGTATCGGTAGAAGGTTGCAGCGAACTGCAATGGCAAAACGGCAAGATTATTCGCCATCAAGATTTCTTTGACGCCGGCGCCATGCTCTACGAACACTTACCCGTACTGGGTTGGATAATACGCAAACTGAAGGGGCGCATGCTATGACCACTGCTACTGATAGCTCAAACCTAAACAACAGCCACAAGCCTGTCGTTATGGCCGATCAAATTATCTGGCTTACGGGTGCTTCCAGCGGTATTGGTGAAGCCTTGGTGCACAGCCTACAAGCGCAGTGCCGCCATTTATTTATTACTGCTCGTAACGCAGATGCACTGCAGGCCTTGGCAAGCCAATACAGCAACGTCAGTTTATTAGTCGCCGACATTACCGATGCAGAACAAATGCAAACAGCTGCCACAGAAATCACGGCTGAGTTTGGCCGTCTCGATACCCTTATCGCCAATGCCGGCACTTGCGAATACCTCGATGTCACTGAGTTTGATATTGAGCTTATTCGCCGTGTTCATGAAACCAACTTCTTTGGCATGGTAAATACGCTTAATGCTGCGTTGCCATTATTGCGCAACAGCCAACGTGGCTTCATTGCCGGTATGAGCAGCAGTGTTACTTGGCTGGCGATGCCACGGGCACAGGCCTATGGTTCGAGCAAAGCCGCCGTACGTCATTTTTTACAATGCATGCAAGCCGACCTTAAACAGGAAGGCATTGATGTATCTATTATTTCCCCCGGTTTTGTAGGTACACCACTCACTGACCTAAATGACTTTCCGATGCCCGGTAAAATCAGTGCTGAAAAAGCGGCTGACATTATTGTGCGTGGTTTGCACAAGCGTAAGGTCGAAATCCGCTTTCCTTATTTGTTCACCCTAGTTTTACGCTTGCTTGGTGCGCTACCCAACAGTCTGCGCTTACGCGTGACCAGTGCAATGGCAAAAAACCCTAACGAAAATTTATCTAAAAACTCTTCTAACAACTCATCCAAAAACGGGGACAATCCGTTATGAAAAAACGTATCGCGATTATTGGCTCCGGCATCTCTGGCCTAACTTCGGCTTGGTTGTTACGTGACAAGTACGATATCCATTTGTTTGAAGCCGGTGACTATTTAGGTGGCCATACTCAAACCAATGACATTGAAGTGCAGGGCAAAACTTACCCCGTTAACAGCGGTTTTATTGTTTACAACGACTGGACCTACCCTAACTTTATAAAGTTAATGGATCGTTTAGGTGTCACCTCTGAAGCTTCAGATATGAGCTTTAGCGTAAAGTGCGAACGCACCAATATGGAATACAACGGCCATACGCTTAACTCGTTATTTGCGCAGCGTCTTAACTTCTTTAATCCACGCTTTTTATGGATGATTCGTGAGATTTTACGCTTCAACAAGCAGACGCGAGCCGAACTGGCAGACGAATCTATTAGTGAGAGCGAAACCTTAGGCTCGTACTTAGAGCGCAATAACTACAGCGACTATTTCCGTCGTTATTACATCATCCCCATGGGCGCGGCGATTTGGTCTGCCAGTGAAGCCATGATGATGGATTTCCCAGTCTATTTTTTCTTACGATTTTTCAATAACCACGGCATGTTAAGTGTTGATGAGCGCCCACAATGGCGTGTAATCAGTAACGGTGCGCGCAGTTACGTTGTTCGTATGCAGCAAGATTTTGATGCCAGTAAAATCTATTTAGATACTCCCGTAACAAAAGTCGAACGCAGCGAACAAGGTGTGGTTTTATATTCTGCTCGTGGTGCAGAGCATTTTGATGAAGTTATATTTGCCTGCCACAGTGACCAAGCACTGAACATGCTGGCAGAGCCAACCCAACAAGAGCAGGAAGTTCTGGGCGCGATTGCTTACAAAATGAACGATGTGGTGTTGCACACCGACAGCAGCATTCTGCCGAAGAAGACAAACGCTTGGGCTGCTTGGAATTATCATATTGGTGCTCAGCAGCAAGACACTGTAGCGCTGACCTACTATATGAATCGTTTACAGAACTTTGATGACGCGCCGGTTCATTTTTGCGTCACTCTAAATAAAACTCAAGACATAGACCCCAGCAAAATTCTGCGCACTTTCCGTTACGCCCATCCGGTCTTTACCTTAGAAGGTATGGCCGCACAAAGTCGCCATGCTGAAATTAGCGGCCACAACCATTCGCATTTCTGCGGTGCCTATTGGTTTAACGGCTTCCATGAAGATGGCGTGCGCAGTGCGTTACGGGTGACCGAAGCCCTAGGTGTTTCATTGTGAATTTCAAGACAAAAAAAGTAGTTGGCCTTATGCCTGCTGCAACCATCCAGCACAGTGCTATTTATAAAGGCTGGGTGCGTCATCGTCGCTTTACCCGTGCCGATAACAGTCTGCGTTATAACGTCTATATGGTGATGCTCGACCTTGATGAAGTCGAACAAGTGATGAATCTGCACCCATTATGGAAAAGCGGTAAGCAAGGCTTGGCGCTCATGCGCTTTGTTCGCAGCGATTACTTTGCTGCTGACAAACTGCAAGCTAATAACGCCGCCGATTTAAAACGCATGGTCGTCAACTGCTTTTACCATGAGCTCGGAGAAAAGGTAGAGCGAGTCAGCCTGCTGACCAACTTACGCAGTTTTGGTTATTTGATTAACCCAGTGAGCTTTTACTTTGGCTACCGAAAGGATGGCAGCTTAGCCGGTACCTTAGCAGAAATTACCAACACCCCTTGGAATGAACGCTTTCATTATTCATTAGCGACGAACTCTGCTAACCCAGACTTTACCAACCCAGACCTTGCCACTGAAAAGCGACCACGGGCAATACTTCCCCTGCGTGAATTCAAGGCCAAAGCGGGTAAAGGCTTCAACGGCTACGAATACCGTTTTAAGAAAGACTTTCATGTATCGCCCTTTAATCCGATGAATATGGAATACCGCTGGGCCATTCAAACACCCGGCGCTGAGCTGTTAATTCATATGGATACTTTTAATTTAGACAATGACGGTCATAAAGATTTCGACGCCACTATCAAGCTGCAACGCACTGAATTTAGCCGCAGCACTATGAGCAAAATACTGTGGCAATTCCCATTGATGACTCTGAAAGTAGCCGGTGGGATTTATTGGAATGCCCTAAAGCTATGGCTACGTCGCACGCCATTTTATGACCACCCTGATACCACTTCAGACCAACAAAACCAGCAGCAAACAAACCAGACCAACAAGCCACAGGCTAACGATAGCCAGGAGAACAAATAATGACAGACCTGACTCTTAAAGCAGAAAATATTCATTGGCTTGATCGCCTGTGTCGTAAAGCGCTTTTTAGTAGATTAGAAAATCTGCACACCGGTTGCCTACGTTTACAAGAAGGCGATCAAGAGTACGTTTTTGGTGACGAGAACAGCCAAGAGTTTAACGTTTCAATCACCATTCACGACAGCGAAGCTTACCGCAGCATTGCCCTTAACGGCAGTGTCGGTGCAGGCGAGTCTTACATGACCGGCGATTGGAGCAGCGACAACCTGCCCTTATTAGTGCGCTTGCTGTCACGCAATAAAGACGTGGTCGATAGCATCGACAGTGGTTTGGCCAACATTGGCAAAATATTTCTTAAAGGTTTCCATTACTTAAACCGTAACAGCGAAAAAGGTTCACGTCGTAATATCGCTGCCCACTACGATTTGGGTAACGAACTGTTCGAACTGTTTCTTGACCCCACCATGATGTATTCCAGTGGTATTTTCCCATCGGACACTGCCACCATGGAAGAAGCTTCTATTTGTAAGCTCGACCGTATTTGCCAAAAACTGCAATTAAGCGCCGACGACCACTTAGTCGAAATTGGTACAGGCTGGGGCAGCATGGCCATTCATGCGGCTAAGCATTATGGCTGCAAGGTGACCACCACCACTATCTCTGAAGAGCAGTACGCCTTAACTAAGCAGCGCATTGCTGATGAAGGCTTAACCGATAAAATCACTTTATTGAAAAAAGACTACCGCCTGCTTGAAGGCCAGTTCGATAAATTAGTGTCTATCGAAATGATTGAAGCGGTCGGTTATCAATACCTAAATACCTATATTGAAACCTGCAGCCGCTTACTTAAAGACGATGGCATTGCCTTAATTCAGTCCATCACTATTGATGACCAGCGTTACGAACAAGCGAAAAAAGACGTCGATTTCATTAAGCGCTATATCTTCCCGGGCAGCTTTATTCCGTGCGTCACCGCCATTACTCAAGCCGTGACTAAGGCCAGTGATATGAAGCTTGTTCACTTGGAAGACATTACCCCGCACTACGCGCGCACCTTAGATGCCTGGCGCACTCGCTTTTTAAACAACAGTGAGCAAATCAAAACACTGGGCTATGACGATACTTTTATTCGTTTATGGGATTTCTACTTCTCTTACTGTGAAGGTGGGTTCTCTGAGCGTGTGATTGGTGACGTACAACTGGTATTCGCTAAACCATTAAACCGTCGTCAGCCGTTATTAGGAAGCTTTAACTAAGATGAAAGCAGCACTGATTCGATTTAAACAGAGCGGTAATTTACACCTAGTAATAAACGCAATCGGCTTTCAGTGCTGCTGGGCTGCCTGCGTGATCGGTGGCTCTGCTTGGGCTGCTGTCGTGGTGCCTTTGTTTTTCATATGGCACTGGACGCAACGCAAAGCTAACGAAGTCACTCTAATACTGGTTGTGACATTGTTTGGTACCTTGCATGACAGCACTCTGCTTAATTTCGGCTTGTTTAGTTTTCCTGAACACTCAAGCTTTGTTATCCCACTTTGGCTCATTCTTTTATGGGCATCATTTGCAGCGACTATACTTCATTCAATGGCTTGGTTATTAACAAAACCTTGGCTGGCAGCATTGCTTGGTGCCATCGCTGCCCCTTGGAGTTATTACGCCGGCTCGCTGCTAAAAAGTATTGAGCTGACATCGCCAGTGTTGGTTGTTATTGCTTTGGTATGGGGGGCTTTGTTGGCAAGCATCAGTATCTGGCATAAAGCTTTTCAACAAGTCGATATTAATACCTCTAATAAAACCCAGTATTAACTTACTTATGAGGGCGCTGTATGAAGTTAACTAAGCAGCAATTCGCTTTATTTTCTACTCTAAACTTTATTGCGCTTTTGTTGTTATTGAGCGAGCGAACTGTTTACGCACAAAACAACCAAGTGACCGCAGTAAACCAAAACGAAGTGGCTACGGTCGCTACTTGCTTTGGGCAGGCTGATGTAAGTAATAACGACGGAGAAACAACAGAAAAAATCATCAAGCAGCTTAACTACGTAGGTTACGCTTACGACTTAAATGACAACAACAGACTACTCTACCGTGAAGAACATAAGCTACAACTACTCAATGGTCAGCCTTGTACCCGCAGCGTTAAATACTTCTCTGCTACTGACGAACTCATAGTTATCAAAGAAAACCAATATTACCAAAATGCAGCGGCACCCAGCTTTCACCTACAAGACTTACGCAGTAATTATCGCGAACAAGCACACTACAATAACGATGGCAGCTTAGAGCTTTCTGCACAGGAAAACGCTGAGGCCAACATACAAAGTAAACGCTTTAACAACTTGCCCGACAATCTAATTGTCGATGCCGGTTTTGATGACTTTGTACGCCGTCATTGGTCTGAGCTGGAAGCTGGAAAAAGCGTGAGTTTCAGCTTTGCCTCTGCCGCTCGTTTGGATTTAATTGATTTTCGCTTACAACAAAAGAACATAGATAAAGATAACTTAGTGTTAAGCATGCGGCTTAATTCACGCCTTATTGCATGGCTGTTAGACCCCATTGAGCTTACCTATTTAAGTAATATTAAAGACGGTAAAGGAAATACCTACAGTACCGACATCCATTACCAATTTAAGTAACCTAAATACCATCAAATATCTGATTTAGTAGAATTCATGCATTGTCGCTTAAGCTAAAATTGGTTTATTATTTGGGTAATATTTTAAGGAGAGTACTGATGTCGGATCTACAACCTGATAACAACGTAATTATAGCTTTATCAGCTAAAGACGATATGGCCAAAACAAATGCCATTATTGCTTATGCTCTTATGCTAGTTGGTTTTTTTACTGGTATTTTTTGGATTGTCGGCGCTATTTGGGCAATGGTCAAAAGAAGCGAAGCCAGCGGCTCTATGTTCGAAGACCATTACGATAATATTATAACGACATTTTGGTGGACCTTAGGCTTATCTATTATCGGCTTTCTATCAGCCATTATTGTGGTCGGCTACTTTATTCTGCTTGGCGCTTTTATTTGGGGCTTATACAGAGTCATTAAAGGACTTGCCAGAGTGACATCGAATAAGTCTTTCAACTAATTTAAAACGTTTTAAAGCTTATTTAGAACCAGCCTGCAGTACCCTTTTACTGTTCGCTGGTTTTTTTGTGATTGCCGATTAAGCAATAAACCTAGGCAACCCAATGAATGGTTGCTATTTTGATGTACAAAGCCAACACCTAAAAGTGTTAGCTCTTGCGCTTTCATCGGTAATAACGGCTGACTCATGAACACAAACAAAATCCCGGTGCACACTACTGCGGTTGCTGCAGTTGTCTTAGCCACCATCTCTGGTGAGCTAAAAGTACTGATGTTAAAACGCACTAAAGATCATTTTTGGTCTTATGTTTCGGGCAGTATTGAGACAGAAGAAACAGCCATTGAAGCTGTTAAGCGTGAAGTAAAAGAAGAAACGGCAGCCTCAATTGAACGTCTATACTCAGCCGATTATATCGTTCAGTTTTTTGACATTAAGCATAACCGTATAATGGTGGTGCCGGCCTTTGTTGCCTACTTGGCCGCTGATATTAACATTCAACTCAATGACGAACACTCGGACTATAAATGGTGCTCTCTAAGCGAAGCTAAATCATTAGCAGCTTTTCCAAACCAACGCGCCTTGTTAGATCATGTTTGGCATGATTTTGTCGACAACCTACCATCTAGATACCTTAAAATATCGTTGTAAAGTCTGCATTACCAGTACGCCTACTCTTTCTAACCATTATCTTTTAACGCTATACAACCTAGTTTCCACCTCTACCTTGAACTTACTTCTCTATTAAATATACACAAGCTTTGTGCTGGTATATGGTAATCGTATAACTATTTTAATTGAAAATGTTCGATCAACTGCTACTCCTACTAGACTGCTATTAGTAACTACTTACTAGTAAGCCATGCCATACACTAACAAGGGTACGATCATGAACGATAAGAAAAAACTCACCACCAATGCCGGCTGTCCGGTTACTGACAACCAAAACGTAATGACAGCTGGCCCACGCGGCCCGCAACTGCTTCAAGACGTTTGGTTTTTAGAGAAACTTGCCCACTTTGACCGCGAAGTTATTCCAGAGCGCCGTATGCACGCCAAAGGCTCTGGTGCTTATGGTACATTTACGGTTACGCACGATATTTCTCAATACACGCGTGCCAAGCTATTTTCTAAGGTTGGTAAAAAAACTGACTTGTTTGCCCGCTTTAGTACCGTTGCAGGTGAACGTGGTGCTGCTGATGCCGAACGTGATATTCGTGGCTTTTCCGTTAAGTTTTATACCGAAGAGGGTAACTGGGATTTAGTCGGCAATAATACCCCCGTATTCTTTATGCGCGACCCGCTTAAATTCCCTGACCTTAACCATGCAGTAAAACGTGATCCTAGAACCAACTTACGCAGCGCCCGCAACAACTGGGATTTTTGGACACTGCTGCCCGAAGCCTTACACCAAGTCACCATCTTAATGAGTGACCGAGGTATTCCTGCGTCTTATCGTCATATGCACGGCTTTGGTAGTCATACTTTCAGCTTGATAAACGCTAACAACGAGCGATTCTGGGTTAAGTTTCATCTTAAATGTCAGCAAGGTATTAAAAATTTAACCGATGCAGAAGCTGAAGAATTAGTCGGTCAAGACCGCGAAAGCAGCCAACGTGACTTATACCTCAGCTTAGAAAATGGTGACTTCCCTAAGTGGACACTCTATTTCCAAGTGATGCCTGAAACAGAGTCTAACAAAACACCGTACAACCCTTTCGACTTGACCAAAGTATGGCCGCATAAAGATTACCCGTTAATCGAAGTCGGCGAGATGGAGTTAAACCGTAACGCCGACAACTATTTTGCTGAGGTCGAACAAGCGGCATTTAACCCAGCCAACGTAGTCCCCGGCATTGGTTTCTCACCCGATAAAATGCTGCAAGGTCGTCTGTTTTCTTACGGTGATGCTCAGCGTTATCGCTTAGGCGTGAACCACCAGCAAATTCCTGTTAACGCTCCGCGCTGCCCTGTACACAGTTACCATCGAGATGGTGCCATGCGTGTCGATGGTAACCATGGCAGCACGCTAGGTTACGAGCCAAACAGTTATGGCGAGTGGGCAGAACAACCAGACTTCAGCGAGCCACCCTTACAGCTAAATGGTGCTGCTGATCATTGGAATCATCGCGAAGACACTGACTATTACTCTCAACCCGGCAACCTATTTCGCTTAATGACGGCTGAGCAGCAACAGGTTTTATTTGATAACACCGCGCGCTCCATTGGAGACGCACCATTAGATATACAAATGCGCCATGTGGGTAATTGCCTAAAAGCTGACCATAAATACGGTGCCGGTGTTGCGGCAGCACTGGGGCTTTCTTTAGGCAATATTGAAGGCTAATTTTAAAACGCTTGGCCTAGCTTGTTTAGCCAAGCATTACAAAACAGTGCTAAGTTAACTTCTTAGTGCTGTTTACTACAAAGGAAGATAATTCTATGTTTACCATCGAACAATTGACTGAATTTTTAGGCTGGACCTCGGTGTTGGTAATCGGCTATCTGGTTCTGGCGGCTCTGATTGTTGTGCTTTTTAAGAGCATGATTGTCTCTCTTCACAGCAAACTCTTTAACATTGAAAAAACTGTTATTGAACTGAAGTACTTTGAGTTTTTAAGCAACTTTAAAGTAGTAGCTATGATCTTTGTAGTTCTACCTTATCTTGCTTTAAAGATTATGGGTGGCTAGAACTGAGGGCTGCAAAAGCAGCCTTTTTTATTTGCTTTCACTAGGTCGAAACAAAATATAGGCAAGGTAAAAAGTTGATACTTGTAATAGCGGGAAAACCCAATATGCATGCTTAAAGTAAACCGTATACGGGAAGTTGAATACATCTTTGAGGTCTGAATATAAAAACCAAACAGGTACTGCTATTAAATTTGGCATAGGAATAAAAATAATTCCGTGGCCACCAGCGCCTAAAACAGTCCAAGAGCTTAGAGTGAACCATAGCAATCCACCAAAAAATAATTTTACAGGACCTGCTTGCTTAAGCGCATACTTCCTTCCCTTTATAGCCATTATCAAAAATGGAAATGAAACCCAAAAATAAAGAATAAAATATTGTAATGCTTCTTTTTTCATAACGTCTTGCACCCTTATTTTGTGTGGGTTTAGTATGAAACGAAGCCATATAAAGACAGCTAACGCTCTGTATTATTTTCAATGAATTGCTAAAATCGGTGTTAAAAGTGCGGCTGCCAAGGCAGCACGACAAATGAACTAGGTTTGAAACTTCTGCAATGCAAAAAACAACTAACGACCTAACTTCATGCGAGTCACAGAATGGGCTTCCATTCTAAGTTGGTAGGCTCAGTGTATAGAAGTTTATTCTGTAAAGTCTTGCTGTTATTTTCATTAAACCGATGGCGCGCTTTATCATATTAAAATCTGCTGAGTCACATACTATAGGTGCCAATAAAAACAATTCATACAGAGGCCGCAGTCATGAAAACACACAGCCACGTAATTATTTCAGGTGGTGGTAGCGGCCTTGGGCTAGGGATGGCACTGCGCTATTTAAAACGTGGCGCTAAAGTGTCTATTCTCGACTTAATTATTCCTGAAGAAAGTCAAAATCAACTAGATCTAGCTGCCCATTCGGGACAATCAAAATGGCAATTTCAAACCACTGACATCACCATTTTCGAACAAGTTCAGTCTGCTGTGCAAAACTCAGTTAGTCGGTTTAACACCCCTGACTTGGCGATTAACTCCGCCGGTGTCACTCTTAACAAAGCCTTCGCAGACATGCAGCCCGGCGAATTTCAGCGGGTAATAAATATTAACCTAAACGGCTCCAATAACTTTGCCGCTGCTGTTTTACCCCACATGCAGGCAGGCAGCCATTTGGCCCTTGTCGCATCTTTGGCAGGGCTTACCAGCAATTACGCGTACACCGCTTATGGGGCCTCTAAGTTTGGGGTAGTTGGTCTGGCAACCACCTTGCGCTATGAATACCAACCACTGGGAATCAACATCAGCTGCATATGCCCACCCGAAGTTAAAACACCCATGGTTGCTTGGGAGCACAAAAACGCTAACCCAGTATCCTTAGATTTAAAAGCGCTGGCGGGTTCGCTTGAAACCGATTCCGCCTGCGAGCAAATAGTGGCAGGTTTAGATGCAGGACGCTGGCAAATCATCCCCGGTTTAAATGGCAAAATGACGGCTTGGGTGGCGCGTTATTTACCCGCTTTTTTTAGGTTTGGCATGCTACAACTAACCAAGCGCGCCATGCGTAAACACGGCTTACTTCAATAATATTTTGGCACTGCACTGAAGGATAATTCTAATGATAAAAACAATAATACATAGATTACTGCTAGCAACCGCCCTAGCACTTTTATCCAGCTCTACACTGGCAGCATCGGTAGACCTTGCTGGTGAAGTGGTTTTGATCGATCCAGCACTCGACAATAAAGTAGTGGTTGCCGGTGCCATGGTGACCGTAACAGATAACCGTGGTGTAACTGTCACCACCTACTCCTCAGAAAACGGCCTATGGCAACTTAAACAAGACGAATTAGAACCACCACTAACATTACGTGCGCGCGCTGGCGCCGCTTATGCAGACTCTTTATTAAGCATTGAGCCCGGCGAGCACTCGGGGCTTTCTTTGGCATTAGAGGCGCTAAATGATCCAAAGTTAATCTCTGAGCGCCTAACGGCCAGCGCCCATGCTGCTGCCGTTAACTGGGAGGATGGTGGTACCAAAGAAGATTTCATTAGCCAGTGTCATTTCTGCCATCAAATGGGTAACGCCACGACTCGTGTTGAAAAAACAGAAGAGCAATGGCGAGAGACACTCAAGCGTATGCAAGGTTACGGTGCATTGATTACTTGGCAGAATGAAAAAGATTTCGCTAGAACTTTGGCTAACAACTTTAATGGCGAGCCAGTAACAGCGGTTCGTACTTTAGAAATGCACGATGGCTTAGCCGGTTCAGTGATGCGCGAATGGCCCTTTGGTGGGCCAATTAACTACGTTCATGATGTTGAAATAAGCCAAGCAGATGGCCTTATTTATGGCGTCGATATGAGCAGTGATAAGATTTGGATTCTTGACCGTACGGATAACAGCGTCGATAGCGTGCAGTGGCCACCTAACGATTTACCCTTAGGCGGTATGATTTCTGGTGCAGTTGCGCCTCTCGGTACTTTCGCTGCACATCATGGCCCGCACTCTATTGTCGAAGGGCCTAACGGTAAAATGTACACCACCAATTCTTTGGCGTCTGAAATTGGTATTTTTGACCCTAAATCCCGTACAACTGAGTTTATTCCTTTAGGCGGCGATACCGTTTACCCACATACCTTACGCTTCGATAGCAAAGGGATTTTGTGGTTTACGCTGGCACTTTCCAACCAAATTGGTCGCCTAGATCCAGATACCAATAAATTTGTCATTATTGATTTACCTTCTAACGGCTTCTGGCGTTGGGTGTCAGATGCCATGTTACCGTCCATTCTTAAAGTCGCATCTTGGTTCGGTAAGAAAGACATGCACGTTGCTTTATCTCACCATCAAGTAACGGCTGAAGGTCGTGATGTTCTCAACCTGCCTTACGGCATAGATATTAATCCCGTCGACGGCATGATTTGGTACTCGAAACTATACGCGGGGATTATTGGCAAGGTTAACCCTGACACTTTGGAAGTCACAGAGTTTGCAACACCTTACCCGGCACCAAGGCGTTTACGCTTTGCCGCAGATGGCACTCTTTGGATTCCTTCTTTTGATAGTGGTGTACTCATGAAGTTTGATCCAGCCACTGAAACCTTTGTTAAAAGCTATAAACTACCAGTATTGGCTGAAGGTGAGTACGAAACTCCTTATGCTGTAGCGGTAGAGCCAAAGACTCAGCATGTTTGGATTGCAGCCAATATGTCGGATCGTATTCTACGCTTTGACCCTAAAACCGAGACATTCAAGGCTTACCCGAGCCCAACTCGTGTTACTTTTTTACGTGATTTCATCTTTACGAAAAGCGGCGATGTTTGTACCAGTAACGCTAACTTACCTTCAGGCGCTATCGAGGGTGGGCGTGGTAAGTTTATGTGCCTAACGCCGGCGCCCTTGTGGCTAGAGGATTAAGCGTAGATATAAAATAGATACTCTTGTCTGTTTTTAACCGGCTCTTGTGCAAAGACATAACCATGAGCAATGGCTTCTTCAGGAACATTACGGAAGGAGCCTGGGCAGTCGGTAATCACTTGCAGCAGCTCACCTTTGTTCATGCCTTGTAAGGTTTCCAGTGTATAGATAACAGGATACGGGCAGGATTCGCCACGCAGATCGAGAGTAAAATCTGCTTGCTTAGTTTCTTCCATGTTAATTCACTGCTCTTTTTAATTGTAAATTTCGATGATAGTTCTTTTCTTTATAAACCGTTAACGCATAAAGAACAGCCAGCATCGCCAATGTACTAACAATGGCACCTACGGGGCCAATTGCCTCTAACAAGTTAATTTTTGCACCGCCCTGAACTAAGACGTTGTAAATACCTAGGTGGTCCCAGCCATAAGCAAGCAAGGTAGCACCAATAATATTGCCCGCAAATACGGGTAAAAATAAAACTTGGCCTTCCATCAGTCGATACATCATTCCGGTCTCACAACCAGACGCCATCACAATACCCAGTCCAAACAAAACACCACCTATCAATGTGCTTAGTGCTGCGATTTGGGTAACGGGGGTTAAGTCGTAAACAGAAATTACCACCAGCGTTAATACAGAGCTGGCAGCCATACCGACAATAATGGCTTTGGCCATTAGGCTGCGTCCGACCAAGAATAAATCACGAAAGGCAGAGGTGAAGCAGATCTGACCACGCTCAATAAGAATGCCAAACGCCAGGCCAAAGAGTGCACCTAAGCCGAGTAACTTCTGCCCTGAGGCAAAAAAGTAAAGCATCAAGCCAAGGTAGGCAACGGCTATGACCACGCCCACATAAGGTTGAATGATTCGGGTTTTTATTTTAGAAGGCTTGCCCGCACCACGCACTAAAGAAGGCCGACCTTTCCACCAGAGTGTCTTGGTCAGTTTTGCACCCATAAAAGTGCCAATGCCTGTGGCAACAATAAATATCCACGAGTGAAAAGAGAACTGCGGTACGCCAGTAAAAAACGCTGCAAGGTTACAACCCAATGCTAAACGCGCACCGAAACCAGCAATAACACCGCCAACAAAGCCTTGCACATAGCGACGTTTTTGTTGGGGCAAACGGATTTTAAAGCTGTTACTAAGAAGCACCATGATAAGTGCGCCGACGAACATACCCCAGACAATCCAACCATCGGGTCGATTCCAAGTAGCGCCGTCGAGTTTAACCATCTGATAATACTGCCAAGCAGAAGCATCAACTCCTAACAGCTGTAAGATATCTCCGCCCAGGCGAGTGAACTCTCCTGTTACAGCCCAAACCGTTGACGTAAGTCCGAAATACAAAGCACTGAGCAAGCCAGCAATAAGCAACACGAAGTAAGGATTCCAGTGACGCTGAAAAATAGATTGGATCATTGTCTGCATGTTTTGCTGCTTGTTAGGTTGCTGCTGTTCATAGTGATAGCTTTCTAATATATGGGTGAAGAATTTTATCATTAAGTAGCGACTAATGATTAGTATTAATGGGACTGATACTGAAAAAAACCCTCATTAGTTTCTTATGCTGGTGTTTGCCTACCCTTTAATTTTTGCGTATAACATATGCCGGCCTAGATTGGTCAATAACAATATTTTTATTCATATAAAAGCGCAAGGAAGTTACATGAACACTACAACTCAAAGCCCTCTTTCCATTGAAGATATTAAGGTTGGCATGATCGCCAGCTACTCCCGCACCGTTACTGACGCTGACATTAAGGCCTTTGCGGAGGTCACCGGTGACCACAACCCAGTGCACCTTGATGAAGAGTACGCTGCGAACTCACGCTTTGGTAAGCGCATTGCTCACGGAATTTTATCAGTGGGATTTTTCTCTACCGTATTAGGCACTAAACTGCCCGGACCTGGCTGTATTTACTTAGGCCAAAGCGCCAAGTTTAAGCATCCTGTTTATATTGACGATACCGTTAATGCCGTAGTGGAAGTGACTCAAGTAAACGTTGAAAAGCGTCGAGTAACACTAAGCACTCAAGCGTTTGTCGGTGACACTTTAGTGGTGACGGGCGAAGCGGATATGTATATCCCTTAGTTTTCATAGCCAAAGAAGTGAAAAGCCAACACTTCTGTTGGCTTTTTTATTGCTTTAGATTGTTGCTTAACCGCCCCAAAGCTTCAATATTAATCCCGCTAATAACACGGTAAAACCACCCAGCTCTGCTATCACCAAAAACCACATATAAACGCGTATCAACATGGTAGGCAGATGCCTCTTACCTAACACATGTGGGCGTTTAAGTTGGTTGGTGGTGTCTTTTAATAGCCCGTGAACCATATAGGTAATAATGGCTGATCCAAAAAACAACAACTGCCCAGCCACCAACCAAAAAGTAAGCTCTTCGTTTACCGGCGAATAGGGAATAAATTCACGAATCAATATGGCGGCAAAGGCGTACATTAAACTGGCACGATGGGCGATATCGACATAGTAAGGTGCGCGTGCTTTTTCGCTACGCATGATTGCCACATATTTCCACACGCCGGTCAACAAACCATTCATAAAGAATATACCGGCGGCCAATAGAGTAAACTCGGCAGTGGTCATTTCGTGCCCATCCTAGTATTGGCCTGCTCTAAGTAACTTAAGGTTGCTTTTAAACCAGCCTCACGACCATGCATATTATACCAAGGCTTAGCACAGGCATTTTGTTGCCCCCAATAAGCTCGTATTAACCAAGGCAATTTAGGCATCCAGAAATCTTCCTCTATGGCTTTAAGTGGCTGCTGCGCACCTAATTCAATCTCTGCATAAACAATACCAGGGCCTTCGCTAGTATCTCGCTTAGCCAGCACCTTGCCCTGAGCATCGACTATCTGTGTCGCGCCAACGTATTCAGTACGATACGGCAGTGCCAGTGGCAAACCCGGAATTAACAACAAGTGACTTTTAAATTCACCACAGTGAGAAGCTTGAATTACCGGCACACCAACACGTTGGGCGAACTCTACCGGTGCTTGTATGGACAACTCGCGGTTAACTTCACCAAGGCCTGCTAACAGCTTATTGAATGGCCACAGATTTTTAGGCACGCTCCACCAATGGGTTCCTGTCATCACTACGTTGATTCGGTTAAGCAAACGCCTAGCAGTCCCGTTGCGTATTAACTCCCAACAAACGGCAGCACCAACTCCACCGAGTTCTGTTTCAAAAACACCATCGTCATCACCGCCGGTATAAAAGCAGCCTTCCCACATAGTAGGAAAGTCTTTGTCATGAGTGTGAATTTGACCGTTGGGTTCAAAAAAATGATAGCGGTTATAAACTTCGCCTGCTTCATAAACCAACATAGAGCCACCAATCCAACACTGATACTTGGCGGCTAACCCTTTAAACAAATCGATGACTAAGTTATCAGTAGGCAGCACGGCTTCTGCCGACTTAACCAACATAGGTAAACGTGATGTACAAAACTCAGGAACAGCAATAAGCTTTGCTCCTTGACTGGCAGCCTCTTTAATCATTATTTCTAGGCGACCAAGGTTGGTGGCGACGTCACCTACCACCGCTTCCAACTGAATGGCTGCGGCTTTAATACTCTTGGGAGTGCTGCTGGGAACAGACGTAGACATGTTGTTACTCTTAATTATTTTTGCGGTTACACTAACGCTAGAAATGCAGGTTAGCAACCAGCGATAAACCCTTAATGAACTATATAGCGACGCTTAATGGGTGATATCCTAGACCTTGATGCGTTATCACCATAGAATACGCCTTTAGAAGACCATTAAGTCATTGCCATGAATAAAGCATTTGTTGGAACATTATTTATTTTTTCTGCGCCTTCAGGAGCAGGTAAAACCAGTTTGGTAACAAGCTTACTGTCTTGTACCCAACATATTGGCGTGTCTGTTTCTCACACCACTCGCGCACCGCGCCCGGGTGAGGTCGACGGTAAAAACTATCACTTCGTTAATAAAGAAGAGTTCATACGCATGGCCGGTGAGGGTGCGTTTTTAGAACACGCACAGGTATTTGATAATTATTACGGCACTTCTCAGTCTTGGGTTGAATCTGAGCTAGAAGCAGGTCGTGATGTGATTTTAGAAATAGACTGGCAAGGCGCGCAACAGGTACGACGCATAATACAAGACACTGTTAATGTCTTTATTGCCCCCCCTTCTATTCAAGCACTACGTGAGCGCCTAAGAAATCGTAAGCAAGACGACGATGAGATCATCGAGCGACGTATGCGTGATGCTCGTAACGAAATGAGTCATTTTGTTGAATACGACTACTTAATCATTAACGATGATTTTGAAAACACACTGCAAGAACTGCGCAGTATTGTGATCGCTCGCCGTCATCGTTTGATTGCTCAGCAAATGCGACACGCCGAAGTTATCAACAATTTACTCCAAGATGACTGACCACCCCTTTTTAATATGGCCGCATTGAGTTAAAATGCTTGGTCTACCTTAATTTACTACAGGAATTGTTATGGCTCGCGTAACTGTTGAAGATTGCCTAGAAAACGTTGAAAACCGTTTTGAGTTGGTCATGTTAGCTACCAAACGTGCTCGCCAAATCGCTGTTAATGGCGCTGAGCCTTTAGTAGACGAAGATAACGATAAAGCTACCGTTATTGCACTGCGTGAAATCTCTGAGAACCTTGTGACACCAGCAACTATGGCCGCACAAGAAGAACTTGAGCGCGCTGCCGAAAATCAGTTTTAAGCAGAGAGACTCTGCTTAATGGCCACTATTGATGACTTAGCCGGACGACTAACCAAATATCTGAATGCCTCTCAAATTCAGCAAGTTAGTCGCGCCTATTATTACGCTGAACAAGCGCATGAAGGCCAATTACGTCGTAGTGGCGAACCCTATATTATTCACCCGTTAGCGGTTGCTAACATCCTTGCCGACATGCATTTAGACCATCAAAGCCTAATGGCGGCGATGTTGCATGACGTTATCGAAGACACTGGCGTTCCTAAAGCCGCATTAGCTACACAATTTGGTGACGTTGTTACTGAATTAGTCGATGGCGTTTCCAAGCTGACCAATATGCACTTTGGCAGCAAAGAACAGCAGCAAGCTGAAAACTTTCAAAAAATGGTTATGGCCATGGCCAAGGATATTCGCGTTATCCTGGTTAAGTTGGCTGACCGTTTACACAACATGCGTACGCTCGGCTCCTTAAGGCCAGAAAAACGTCGCCGCATTGCGCGTGAAACCCTTGATATTTATACCCCCATCGCCAACCGCCTTGGTTTAAGCAATATTCGTATTGAGCTTGAAGAGCTGTGCTTTGAAGCCATGTACCCCATGCGCTCTAAGGCGGTTAAACAGGCGCGCGGCAATCGCTCCGAGATGGTCAACAACATTGCCACCGCCATTCGTAACCGCTTGGGCGAAGTCGGTATTAGCGCCAGAGTGGTTGGTCGCGAAAAGCATTTGTTCAGTATTTATCGAAAAATGCGCGACAAGCGTAAGTCCTTAGCCGACATTATGGACGTCTATGGCTTTCGTATTATTACCGACGACGTAGACACCTGCTACCGGATTTTAGGCGCAATGCACAGCCTCTATAAACCCATCCCTGGCCGTTTTAAAGACTACATCGCCATTCCTAAAACCAACGGCTATCAATCTTTGCATTCCACGTTGATCGGTTTTAGCGGTATTCCCATTGAAGTACAAATTCGCACTGAAGAAATGGATGCCATGGCCAGCCACGGTATTGCCGCTCATTGGCTATATAAAGCCGATGATGACGAAGAAGGCGTTCATGGCACTCAGCGTGCACGCCAATGGGTGAAGAACCTCTTAGAGCTACAAGAAAACGCAGGCAGTCCGATTGAATTTGTCGAACACGTTAAAGTCGACCTTTTCCCGCATGAAATTTATGTGTTTACGCCTAAAGGTAAAATCATGGAATTGCCGACTGGCTCTACCGCTATCGACTTTGCCTATGCCGTACACACAGACGTTGGTAACCACTGTGTTGCCTGTCGCATTAACCGCCAACTGGCGCCGTTAAGCTCACAATTACAAAACGGTCAGACAATTCAAATTATTACCTCGCCGACCGCTAGCCCTAATCCAGCTTGGTTGAACTTTGTCGCTACAGGTAAAGCACGCTCTAATATTCGCAACTTCTTGAAAAGCCAACGTCGTTCAGAATCGGTTTCCTTGGGTGAGCGTTTACTAAACAAAGCACTCAACAGCATGAATAAAACCCTAGATGATGTTGAACCTCAGCTAATAGAAATGGCATTGAAAGAAGCACATCTAACTGAGTTCAATGATTTATTAGAAGATATTGGCAGCGGTAATCGTCTTGCACTATTTGTAGCGCGCCGCTTGTTCGCTGCCTCTGAAGCCAACTTAGAGCTTATTAGCTTAGACGAAACACCATTGGCTATTAAGGGTACTGAAGGCTTAGTACTGAATTTTGCTAAATGCTGCAACCCTATTCCGGGCGATCCAATTATTGGCTATGTTAGCTCAGGCCGCGGCTTAGTCATCCATACCGAAAGCTGTAAAAATGTTGAAGAGCTGCGTGAAAATCCTGAGAAGTGCATTATTTTAAGCTGGGATAAAGACATAGACAGCGAGTTCTCTGTCGATTTAAAAGTATACATAGAAAACCGACGCGGCATTGTTGCTGAACTTGCTGGTGCTATTACCCAAGCAGAAGCCAACATCGAAAATATCAGCGTCGAAGAAAGAGACGTCCGCTTAAGTGTTATCAACCTGACCCTAAGCGTGCAGGGGCGTAAACATTTAGCCCGCGTAATTCGTCGTACCCGTAATATTCACGGGGTTAGTAAAATCGTCCGCAGTAAAAACCAATAAGGAATTGTATGAGCCGCGAAATCATCTCCACCCCTAATGCTCCCGCCGCCATTGGCACTTATTCACAAGCGGTAAAGGTAGGCAACACAGTCTATTTATCAGGGCAAATTCCTTTAGTACCAGACACCATGGAAATTGTAGCCGGTGGCATTGAAGAACGTATTCATCAAGTATTCAAAAACATGAGTGCGGTATGTGAAGCTGCCGGTGGCTCTTTAAAAGATATCGTGAAGGTGAATATTTATTTAACCGATTTAAACGACTTCGCCAGTGTTAACAAAGTTATGGCCGAATATTTTGAACAGCCTTACCCAGCACGCGCTGCGGTTGGTGTTGCTTCTTTACCAAAAGATGCTGGCGTAGAAATTGAAGGCACTTTAGTTCTGGGCTCTTAGTGCTTGAGAGTTAGCTTTCAAAACTAAACCCCAAACACTAATATTTCTTTCTTGATTTCACTGGTTTAAATGCTGCAATATGCAGCTTTAGACCAAGCCCATCTCTGTTAATAAGGCGTCATAGCCTTCTTGGTAACTTGGGTGTTTAAACTCATAACCTAACTCTCTTAAACGCTTATTAGAACAGCGTCGGTTGGCACGACGAGTTGCTTCAGGCAAATCGTAGTCTGGCTCTACTTCGCCAATGCGGTCCTTCATCCACTCTAAAATACTGTAAAGAGTTGCAGGCTCATTGTCGGTGGCCAAGTAGATATCTTCTAAAGGCTCACCGTTTAAAGCACGGTTAACGAGGAAACTAAGCACACCCACGCAGTCATCTCGATGAATACGGTTTGTCCATATATTTGGTTCAGGGTCGCAATAGCCACCTTGGCGGGCTTGTTCAATCATGCGGGTACGGTCGGGACCATAGATTCCAGTAAAGCGGACGATGGTTGAGGGAATACCACTGGTTAACAATACTTTTTCGGCTTGCAACATTTCTTTACCGGCAAAGCTTACTGGGCTGGTTTCAGAATGCTCATCAACCCACTCTTCGTCCATCTGATGATACACACTAGAGCTGGATACAAAGAATGCGTGTTTAAGATTATGGCCCTTTAGGGCGCGTAAAATATGGCGTAAACCACGATAATAATATGAATGGTACCCATCACGGGTAAACGCTGGTGCAGCAACGCTATATACCAGAATATCTAAGTCTTTAGGAAGATTTTGTAAAGTTTCCATATCGGCCACGTCGGCCTGAATTAGTTGAACGCCTTCGCCTACCGATTTATCTGAACGACGAATACCCCACACTTCATGACCGGCAACGGCCAATTCCCGCGCCAAGTGTCCGCCCACATCACCCACACCTACCACTAAAATTCGCGCCATAGTGTTACTCCTAGTGCATTATTATGTTTTTCTTATCTTAAGGTATAGCTTAAACAAATCATTATTGCTTGTATGATATAACACGACAATAATGAAGCATCTTTATTTTAAAGAGTACCTAATGACCTTAACCGAATTAAAGTATCTTGTCGCCTTAGCTCAAGAGCAACACTTTGGCCGTGCTGCAGAGAAGTGTTTTGTTAGCCAGCCAACACTTAGCGTTGCCATAAAAAAGCTCGAAGAAGAGTTAGAAGTAGCACTCTTTGAGCGCAGCAAAAGTGCGGTTACAGTCACCCCATTAGGCGAACGTATTGTAGCGCAAGCACAGCGCGTGCTCGAAGAAGCGCGTGCCATTCATGAGCTTGCTTCCTTCGGTAAGAATCAATTCAGTAGCCCATTAAAAATAGGCGCTATTTTTACTATTGGGCCTTACTTGTTTCCGCATTTAGTACCGCAGCTCCACCAGCAAGCGCCCACTATGCCGCTGTATTTGTTAGAGAACTACACTGCCGTTTTGCGCCGCCAATTACGTGACGGCGAGTTAGATGCCATTATTGTTGCCTTACCTTTCAATGAGCCAGATGTGGTTACTCGCCCTTTATACGACGAAAACTTTGTAGTGGTGCTGCCGCTCAACCACCCTTGGTGCAAGCAACGTGTTATTGACCCTGAACAGCTGGCCGATGAAAACTTATTAATGCTGGGCGAAGGTCATTGTTTCCGTGATCAAGTGTTAGCGTACAGCCCTGAAATTGCCCGTAAATATAATTCACGCCTTGGTAACATGATGGAGGGCAGTTCTCTGGAAACCTTAAAGCATATGGTCTCCACTGGCTTAGGTATTTCTGTACTGCCTGAACTAGCAGTGAGTAACTTGGATTATAACTTAGTCACCACGCGCCCGTTTCGCTCACCTGCACCTCACCGCACTATTGCGCTGGCTTGGCGAGCAAGCTTCCCTCGGGGTAAAGCCATTGATTTGTTAATTAGTACCGCGCGCCAATGCCGCATTGCTAATAACAAAAAACAGAGTGCTATCTAAGGACTAACAGTGGCTAAGGTAAGTAAGCTTACAGAGTTAAAAGGCGTCGGCCCTAAATTTGCCGAGCAACTGCAAAAACTGCAGATCTTCACTCTGGCAGATTTGTATTTTCACTTGCCGTTTCGTTACGAAGACCGCAGTCGTATTACGCCTATTGGCAGCCTCAAGGCAATGAATACTGCAGTTGTGCAGGGCGAAGTAAAAAGTGCCAATATTATCTTTGGTAAACGTCGTAGCCTGCTGGTCAAAATTCAAGACAACACTGGCTTGGTGAATTTACGCTTTTTTCACTTCAACAATATTCAGAAGAATCAGTTTAGCGTTGGTACTTGGGTGCGCTGTTATGGCGAAGCTCGCCCGGGATCCAGTGGCTTAGAGTTTTATCACCCAGAATACAGCCTACTAGACAGTGAACTAGAAGCTCCGCTAGAACCGAGCTTAACACCGGTGTATTCGACCACTGAAGGCATCAGCCAACAGCGGATTCGTTTACTGCATGAACAAGCTTATGATTACTTACGTAACGGCCAAGTAGCTCTTACCGATCTATTTCCGCCTGAATGGTTGGCATACTGGCGCTTACCAAACTTAAAAGAGTCGTTGTTGTTTTTACATCAACCACCACAAAACACTTC